>Ga0247734_1001696_pt1 | contig 16188 bp, 12 predicted proteins | sample UWRJL103311B2_FD_180933 | JGI IMG/M metagenome (GOLD analysis project Ga0247734, IMG submission 180933) | Plant litter microbial communities from Arlington Agricultural Research Station in Wisconsin, United States - UWRJ-L103-311B-2 | ecosystem: Environmental > Terrestrial > Plant litter >... | reverse complement strand
TTCCTCAACTCGCCGGTGCTGCTCGACCGCACGCTGCGCCTCAAGAGCGCGCCGCACGTGCGCTTCGCCGGGCAAATCACCGGCTGCGAGGGCTATGTGGAAAGCGCGGCGATCGGGCTGCTCTCGGGCCTGATGGCGGCGGCGGAACTGGCGGGCCGCGAATGGCAGGCCCCGCCGCGCACCACCGCGCTGGGCGCGCTGCTCTCGCACATCACCGGCGACGCCGAGGCCGAGACCTATCAGCCGATGAACGTCAACTTCGGCCTGTTCCCGCCAATGCACGAAGTGAAGAAGAAGCAGCGCAAGGAGGCCTATACCGGGCGCGCAAAGGCCGACATCGGGCCTTGGGTTGCCGGGTTGGAGAGCTGACGGACCGGCCCCTCAACACGTACACTTCGCCTTGGGCTTGGGCGGCGGCGCGGTTTTCCGGAACTCGGCCGGGGTCAGGTAGCCATCGCGATCCGCATCCGCCCCGTCGAACTTGTCGACGCTGGCCACTGCCCACTCCTCGAACGTGAGCAGGTTGTTGCCGTCCTTGTCGAGCTTGCGGAACGCGTCCGATCGGGTCGACAGCAGTTCGTTGCGCGAGATACGCCCGTCGCGATCGCGGTCGTAGCGGGCGAAGCGGCGCTGTTCGCGGGTTAGGTCGGTGGCTTCGGGCAAGTCCGGGCCAACCGCCTCGCCGACTTCGGCGCTGGGCAAAGCGGCGGGCGCGGTGGCGGCGGGTTCAGGCGGCGGCGCGGCGGCCTCGACCTCGGCATGGCCCTGCCACCAGAACAGGCCGATACCCAACATCAGGAACACGGCCAGGCCGCCAAGCAGGAAGCGATTCATGGCCGCAGCCTAGAAGCGCGGCTTCACCAGCGGAAATTACATCGCTGTAAACTAGCGCCCCAGCAGCCCGAGCCGCATCGCCTTGAGCACCGCGGCGGGCGACGTGGCCGCAGCCTCTTCACCGCGATCGAGCCGACGCGCGGCGAGGCCGTGAAGCACCAGCAGCGGCCGCAGCACGCGCGAGACGCGCACGCCTTTGGCACGATCCGCCAGCGCCATTTCGCGCGCCGCATCGCGCTCGCTGGCATGGCCGAGCCGCATCGCAAGGTCGGACAAAGCCCAAGACCGCGCGAGCCGGCCCACGGCCTCGCGCTCGTGCCCGCGGCCCAGCGCTTCGGCGAGGGCGACGAAAGCATCGGCGCGCCCTTGCGCCATGGCTTCGAGCGCGGTGGGCGGCAGCGGCGCGGGGCCGGTCATCGCCTCCCACCCGTCGACGAGCGCGGTAAGGCCCTGGTGCTTGTCGTGCCAGCTGGAGAGCAGCGCCAGCAACGGTTCGCCGCTGGGCCAGTTCGTGGCGGATTGTCCCAGCGATTCGCGCCACCATGCCAGGCGCAACTGCGCCATCATCGGCTCGCGCGAGTGGCGCAGCAGGTGCGCAAGCCGCGCGTCGAGCGCGAGCAGCGCCAGCGTCTGGGCGCGCGCCGCCTTGGGCGCATAAGCCAGCGCCAGGCGCGACACCGTGGGCAGCGACTGGACGAGGACGTCCTCGTTGGTGGCGGAAATGGGAGGGGGGGAGTCGGTCAAGCGGTCTCCCTAGGAGGTATGCGGACCTGAAAGCAACCGTCGCCCCGGATCAAGTCCGGGACGACGATGCGGAACGGCGCGGGCGGCGTTTCCACCGCCCGCGCCTGCTATCAGCGGTACGTGACCTTCTTGACTGCCTCGACGATGCGCGCGGCATCGATCAGCGCGATCTTTTCGAGGTTGGCGGCGTAAGGCAGCGGCACGTCCTCGTTGCACACGCGCACGACCGGCGCGTCGAGGTTGTCGAAGCCTTCCTCCATGCAGATCGCCGAGATTTCCGAGGCGATCGAGCAGACCGGGAAACCTTCCTCGGCGACGACCAGGCGGTTGGTCTTGGCGAGGCTGGCGAGCACGGTTTCCTTGTCGAGCGGACGCAGCGTGCGCAGATCGACGACTTCGGCCTCGATGCCTTCGGCGGCGAGCGTTTCGGCGGCTTCGAGCGCGAGGCCGACGCCGATCGAGTACGACACGATCGTCACGTCCTTGCCTTCGCGCATGATCCGCGCCTTGCCGATCGGCAGGACGTGGTCGTCAAGCTCGGGCAGTTCGAACGAACGGCCGTAGATCAGCTCGTTCTCGAGGAACACGACCGGGTCTTCCGAGCGGATCGCCGCCTTGAGCAGGCCCTTGGCGTCCGACGCGTCGTAAGGCGCGATGACCACCAGGCCGGGCACGTTGGCGTACCACGGGCCGTAGTTCTGCGAGTGCTGCGCGCCGACGCGCGATGCGGCGCCGTTGGGACCGCGGAACACGATCGGGCAGCGCATCTGGCCGCCGGACATGTAGTTGGTCTTGGCGGCCGAGTTGATGATGTGGTCGATCGCCTGCATGGCGAAGTTAAACGTCATGAACTCGATGATCGGGCGCAGACCGCCCATCGCAGCGCCGGTGCCGATGCCGGCGAAGCCGTACTCGGTGATCGGGGTGTCGATGACGCGGGTGGGACCGAACTCGGCGAGCAGGCCTTGCGTGACCTTGTAGGCGCCCTGGTACTCGGCGACTTCCTCGCCCATCACGAAGACGCGGCTGTCGCGGCGCATTTCCTCGGCCATCGCGTCGCGCAGCGCGTCGCGCACGGTCGAGGTCTTCATGTTGGTGCCGTGGGGCAGTTCGGGATCGCGCGCGGTCTTGATGTCGCTGGCGAGATTGGCGGTGCCGCTGGGGGCAGGCTTCTTCTCGTCGGCGTTCTCAGTCGGCTTCGATTCCGCGGTAGGCTCTTCAGCCTTGGCGGCAGGCGCGGGAGCCGCCGAAGCGTCCTCGCCCTCGCCGGCCAGGACCGCGATCACGGTGCCGACCTTCACGCCCTCGGTGCCTTCGGCCACGAGGATCTTGCCGACAATGCCTTCGTCGATGGATTCGAATTCCATCGTCGCCTTGTCAGTCTCGATTTCCGCCAGGATGTCGCCCGAGGAGACCTCGTCGCCTTCCTTGACCAGCCACTTGGCCAGCTTGCCCTCTTCCATCGTAGGCGAGAGAGCGGGCATCTTCAGTTCGATCGCCATCTCAGTAGCTCTCCACCAGCACGTCGGTATACAGTTCAGGGGCTGCCGGTTCGGGCGAATTCTCGGCGAAGTCGGCGGCCTCGGCGACTTGCGCACGCACGCGCTTGTCGAGGTCCTTGAGGCTTTCCTCGGTCACGCCCAGCGCGATCAGTTCGGCCTTGGCGTGATCGATCGGGTCGCGCTTCTCGCGAACGCCCTGGACTTCCTCGCGGCTGCGATACTTTGCCGGGTCGGACATCGAGTGGCCGCGATAGCGGTAGGTGTTCAGTTCCAGAAGCACCGGGCCATTGCCGCCGCGCACGTATTCGAGCGCGATTTCGGCGGCCTTGCGCACTTCCAGCACATCCATGCCGTCGACCGAGACGCCCGGAATGCGGAACGCCGTGCCGCGGCGGTGGAAGTGAGTCTCGGCCGAGCCGCGCTTGACTGCGGTGCCCATGGCGTAACCGTTGTTCTCGATCACGAAGATGATCGGCAGCTTCCACAGCGCCGCCATGTTGAAGCTCTCGTAGACCTGGCCCTGGTTGGCCGCGCCGTCTCCGAAGTAAGCCATCGCGACGCCGCCGTCTTCGCGATACTTGTGGGCGAAGGCGAGGCCAGTGCCGAGCGAGACCTGCGCGCCGACGATGCCGTGGCCGCCGTAGAAGCGATGCTCCACGGAGAACATGTGCATCGAGCCGCCCTTGCCCTTCGAGATGCCGGCTTCACGGCCGGTCAGTTCGGCCATGATGAGCTTGGGATCGATGCCGTAGGCGAGCATGTGGCCGTGGTCGCGATACCCGGTGATGACCGAGTCCTTGCTGTTGTCGAGCGCCGACTGCAGGCCGACCGCGACCGCTTCCTGGCCGATGTAGAGGTGGCAGAAGCCGCCGATCAGGCCGAGACCGTAAAGCTGGCCCGCCTTTTCCTCGAAGCGACGGATGAGCAGCATCTGCTCGTAGAAGTGCAGCAGCTCTTCCTTGGTCGGCACGTAACGCTTGTCGGCGTCGAGCGCGTGCTGGAGGCTGTGCAAGGCGAAGTCGGCCTCATCCAGCTTGGCGTCGAGTGCGGCATCCGTATCGGCGGCGGCGGTAATTCCGCCAGCTGCGGCATCAGTCTTTGCTTTGGGCAAAGGGGAGCTCCCCATCGTTGGTGCGATCGTTCGAAGGGCCGTATAGGAAGGACGCACGCAAAGCGGAAGCGTCGACACTCAAAATTGCCCGGTCGGAAACAAAAATTATCACGCACCGCACACAATTACCGCCCGTCGCACGCGCGACGCGGATCGGCTCAGGGTAGCTGCATCACCATTTCGTCGGGCCGGGCGACGTTCAGGCGGCTGCGCACCAGTTCGCCGGCGAGATCGGGATCGACCTTGGCGTGATCGAGCAGCGCGACTCGATTCTTGAGATGGTCCCGCTCGGATTTGAGTTCGACGAGGCGGGTCTGTCGCTGTTCGAGCAGGCGCTGGTTCTCGCCCCAAGCGAGCAAGCCACTAGGCCCCGCGACGCACCACAGGCCCATGAGCAGGAGCACCGCGAGGGCAAGGCCCTGCACGAGTCGATCCCTAGCAATGTTGCTGTCCTGTCGCACGGTCCGCATGGCTTTATAGAATCACAAGTGATTCGGCGTTTCAAGCCCAAACCGCTAGGCGATAGCAACGTTTTGCGACAGACGGAGGCGGTCGGCCCGTCGCGGCGGCGGGTGATATCGTGTTGATAAGTTTTCACAAGACACTTGTGTGACCTGGTGCACATTCACTGGCGATCGAGGCGGGATTTAACCCTGCTCAGCCGGTTCCGCTTTGGTCCCGTCCCTGCTAGGCGCTGCGGCCTATGTTGACCCTTCGTGACATCACCGTGCGCCTCGGCGGCCGCATCATCCTCGACGGCGCTTCCGCCACTTTGCCCCAGAACGGCAAGATCGGCCTGATCGGCCGCAACGGCGCGGGCAAGTCCACGCTGGTCAAAAGCATCATCGGCGAGCTGGAACCCGACGGCGGCTCGGTGGAAATGCCGCGCCGTGCGCGCCTGGGCTATATTGCGCAGGAAGCCCCCAGCGGCACCCGCACCCCGTTCGAGGCGGTAGTCGAGGCGGATACCGAGCGCACCGCGCTGCTCGCCGAGGCCGAGACCTGCACCGACGCGCACCGCCTGGGCGACGTGCACGAGCGACTGATCGCGATCGACGCTTATACCGCCCCTGCCCGCGCCGCGCGCATCCTCGTCGGCCTCGGCTTCGACGAGGAGATGCAGGGCCGCCCGCTCGACAGCTATTCGGGCGGCTGGAAGATGCGCGTCGCGCTGGCCTCGTTGCTGTTCTCCGAGCCCGACGTGATGCTGCTCGACGAACCGTCGAACCACCTCGACCTCGAAGCGACGCTGTGGCTCGAGAACTTCCTCAAGAGCTATCCCAAGACGCTGCTGGTCATCAGCCACGAGCGCGATCTGCTCAACACCGTGGTCGACCACATCCTGCACCTGCAGCAGGGCAAGCTGACGCTCTACCCCGGCGACTACGACAGCTTCGAGCGCCTGCGCGCCGAACGCGCCGCACAAGCAGCCGCCGCCCGCGCCAACCAGGACGTGCAGCGCAAGAAGCTGGCAGAATACGTCGCGCGCAACTCCGCCCGCGCCTCCACTGCGAAGCAAGCGCAGTCGCGCGCCAAGATGCTCGCCAAGATGCAACCGATCGCGGCGATGGCCGAGGATCCCTCGCTGAGCTTCGACTTCCCGAGCCCCGACGAACTGCGCCCGCCGCTCGTCACGCTCGACCTCGCGGCGGTCGGCTACGTCGAGGACAAGCCGATCCTGCGCCGCCTCAACTTGCGCATCGATCCCGAGGACCGCATCGCGCTGCTGGGCCGCAACGGCAACGGCAAGACCACACTGGCGCGCCTGCTCGCCCGCCAGTTGCAGCCGATGGAAGGCTCGCTCACCTTCTCGCCCAAGATCCGCATCGGCTACTTCACGCAGTACCAGGTAGAGGAACTGCCCTCGGATTCGACCCCGCTCGAACTGATGACACGGGCGATGGAGGGCAAGACGCCGCTGGCGGTGCGCGGGCAGCTCGGCCGCTTCGGCTTCTCGGGCAACCGCGCCACGGCGGAAACCGGCACGCTTTCGGGCGGCGAGCGCGCGCGCCTGGCGCTAGCGCTGGTGACGCGCGACGCGCCGCACATGCTGATCCTCGACGAGCCGACCAACCACCTCGACGTCGATGCGCGCGAGGCGTTGGTGCAGGCGCTCAACCAGTTCGAGGGCGCGGTGATCCTCGTCAGCCACGATCGGCACATGGTCGAACTCGTCGCCGACCGGCTGGTGCTGGTCGATGGCGGCCTGGCGGAAAACTACGACGGCTCGATCGAGGACTACATCGACTTCGTACTCGGCCGTAACCAGCCCAAGCCGGACGTAAGCGGCGGCAAGTCGGGCGAGGCCGCCCCCAAGAAGTCCGGCGCCATCGCCCGCGAGGAATTGAAGGCGCTGCGCAAGAAAGTCACCGCCGCCGAAACGCGCATGAAGCGCGCGCAGACCCAACTCGATGCGCTCGCCGCCGCGCTCGCCAACCCGGCCACGGCGGCGGGCGAGTTCAAGGGGCTGGCGATCGGCGAACTGGGCCGCCGCCACGAAACCGCCACCAGCGATCTCGAAGTGGCCGAAACCGAGTGGCTCGAAGTCCACGAGGAACTCGAAACGCTGATGGGCCGCGGGAAGTGAGCGTCGCCTTCCGGCGTGACGGCGACGAGGAGCATCTCGAACCCAAGTTCGAAGTGCCGATCCCGCCCGGCCCCAACCGGGTGACGGCGCGCGGCCTGGCGATCATCCACGAGCGCATCGTGACGCTTGCCGCCAACGTCGCCGCGCTGACCGAGGAAACCGCGCTGAATGCCGCCAAGCGCGACTTGCGCTACTGGCGCGCCCGCCTCGCCACCGCCGAGGTCGAGCCGGCGCCTGCGGGCGACACCGTGCAGTTCGGCAGCCGCGTCCGCTTCATCCTCGACGGCAAGCCGCGCGAAGTTGCGATCGTCGGCCACGACGAGGCGGATCCGGCGAACGGCCTGCTGGCGTTCACTGCGCCGCTGGCGCGAGCGCTGCTGGGCGCCGAGGCTGGCGAGTTCGTGGACTTCGCCGGGCGAGAAGAGGCGATCGAGGTGGTGGAAGTGCTGGCGGCGCCCTGAGGGCGCCCACTCTTTCGTCACCGCGAGCGAAACGAAACAACCCAGGCCGGCGTAATGCTGGCCTGGGTTGTTTCGTTTCGCTCGCGGTGACGCGGTTCGATCGCGCGATGCTCCCTCCTTGCCGAACTCGATGGGCGGTAAGGAGGAAGGTGCGCTCGTGAGTTCAGCCGGAGGTCCCGAACCTCGTCCGGGACCGCGCGCTCACGTCAATATTTTTTGGGCTTCTTGTGGAACGGCTTGCCGCCGCCACCCGGACGATCCTGGCGCGGACCGCCGGGGCCTGCCGGGCGCGACGAGCGGTACGGCGCTTCACCGCGCTCGGGAGCGCGCTCGGAACGCTCGCCCTCGGCGCGGGGATAGCCGCCGCCGCTGCCGCCACCGTGCGGACGACGGCCGCGGCCCTGCGGGCCTTCGCGCTCGCGGCTGCGGTGCTTGGCGGCATCGCGCGGCGCTTCGGGGGCGCGCTCGATGCGGATGGTCGATTCGTATTCGCCATCCTCGCTCGCGGTGCGCTGGACCGCGTTGGCGAACTGGTCGGCCTGCGCGGCGGGGATCTGGAAGTAGGTCTGGTCGCCGTTGATGCGAATCTGGCCCACGGCGTCACGCGTGACGTGGCCACGGCGGCACAGCACGGGAAGGATCCAGCGCGCTTCGGCGCGCTGGTCGCGGCCCACGTCCATGCGGAACCACACGACGTCCTCGAACCCCGGACGCTCGCGCTTTTCGCGGCCCGCGGGCGAGTTGCCCAGCAGTTCCTCGGGCTGAGGCATCGCGGCGCGGTGCGCCTGGACGAGCGCGGCGGCAATGTCCTCGGGGCTGACCGTCTCGAGCACGAGGCGAGCGATCTCGCGATCCTCCTCGTCGGCCTCGACCGGCGTCAGCAGCTTTTCCATGAGCCGTCCGCGATCCTGCGCGCGGATTTCCTCCGGGCCGGGCGCTTCGCCCCACTCGGCCTCGATGCGCGCACCGCGCAGCATCATCTCGACGCGGCGACGGCGCGGATACGGCACCAGGATGACCGCGGTGCCCTTCTTGCCCGCACGGCCGGTACGGCCCGAACGGTGCTGCAGCGTCTCGGCATCGCGCGGAATCTCGACGTGGACGACGAGGCTGAGCGAGGGCAGATCGATGCCGCGTGCGGCGACGTCGGTAGCGACGCAGACCTTGGCGCGGCGATCACGCAGCGCCTGCAGCGCATTGTTGCGCTCGTTCTGCGAGTGCTCGCCCGAAAGCGCCACGGCGGAGAAGCCGCGCTCCACCAGCGTGGCGTGCAGATGCTTCACGTTGTCGCGCGTGGCGCAGAACAGGATCGCGGTCTCGGCATCGTAGAAGCGCAGCAGGTTGACCGCCGCGTGCTCGATGTCCGACGGGGCGACGGTGACGGCCTTGTAGGCGATGTCGCCGTGGCCGCGGTTTTCGCCGACGGTCGAAATGCGCAGCGCGTTCTTCTGGTAACGCTGGGCCAGCGCCTCGATCGGGCGCGGCATCGTTGCCGAGAACAGCAGCGTGCGGCGGCCTTCGGGCGTCGCGTCGAGCAGTTCCTCGAGGTCCTCGCGGAAGCCCATGTCGAGCATCTCGTCGGCTTCGTCGAGCACGACGGCGCGCAGGGCCGCAAGGTTCAGCTTGCCGCGCTCCAGATGGTCGCGCAGACGGCCGGGGGTGCCGACGACGATAGCGGCGCCGCGCTCGAGCTGGCGGCGCTCCTTCACCGGGTCCATGCCGCCGACGCACGTGACGATGCGCGCGTGGGTCTTGGCGTAGAGCCATTCCAGCTCGCGGCTGACCTGCTGTGCCAGTTCGCGCGTCGGCGCGATGACGAGCGCGAGCGGCTGTGCGGCGTAAGCGATGGTGTCGTCAACGAGCAGTTCGTTGGCGATGGCGATGCCGAAGGCGACGGTCTTGCCCGAGCCGGTCTGCGCGGAGACGACGAGGTCGCGGCCATAGGCCTCCGACTCGCTGACGGCAGTCTGGACGGCGGTGAGCGTTTCATAACCGTGTTCGGTCAGAGCATCGGCGAGAAGCTGGGGAATCTGCGGAAAAGTCATTACAGGGTCAACAAGTCCTGCCGCACAAAGCGGCTTTCAAAGAGCGTAGGGAGGGCTGCGTGGTCGCCCTCAGGCACACCGATTGGAGGCCCCATAGACCAAAGCGTGCAGATTTGCGCGCTCCAAATTCACTTTGGCGCGATTCGCTGTTCCGATCAGCGCTTTCCGCCGGTCAGATCCGCGCCGCCCAGCGCTCCGCCGGCGCCAGTTCGCTGTCCGCGTCGCGCTCCGGCAGCAGCTCGAAGCGAGGCTCGAATCCGAGCAAGTCGTACATCTCGCGCTCGAGGTACGGGGCCGCATCGCCCGCGCTCATGTCGACCCGCGCGCATTCGCCGAGGCCGGGCAGGTTCGTGCGAAAAAGTCCTTTGCGCACAATGGTTACGCGCATGACGGATATGCCCCTTGATTGTCAGCTCGGCGAAAGAGCGCGGCCGCTAACCACCCTCTCGCCCACTATCAAGCCGGACGAGAGGCTGTCACATTACTGCAAGACCCGCAAGATGGCGTGGCGGCCGCGCTTGTCATCGCGCCGGGCTTGACCCTAACTTGCGCGAATGAACCGCCCTTCCCCCGCCGCCGCATCCATCGCCGCGCTGGTCGACGCCGATCCGGCGCGTGCCCTGCCGGTGCTGCGCGATGCGATCGTGCGCCGGCCGGACGACGCGGCGGCGTACCTCCTGCTCGGGCAGGCCCTGCGCGCGCTGGACCGGAGCGCAGAGGCGGCTTTGGCCGAGGCCGAGGCGATCCGCGCATCCGCGCACGATCCGCAACTCGTCGCCATCGCCCGTGCGCTGCTTGCCAATGATCTGCCTCACGCGGAAGCCGGCCTGCGCCAGCGGCTGCGCGAACGGCCAACCGACATCGCCGCGATCCGCATGATGGCCGAACTTGCCGGCCGCATCGGCCGCTATCGCGATGCCGAAGCGTTGCTACGCCGCGCACTCGCACTCGCGCCCTCGTTCACGGCGGCGCGGGCGAACCTGGCGACGGTGCTCTACAAGCAGAACCGTTTCGCCGAGGCGGTGGCCGAACTCGACGCGGTGCTGGCGGCGGGCGGCGCACAGGCGGGCGACCTCAACTTGCGCGCGGCGGCGCTCGGCCGCATCGGCGACTATGCCGAAGCGCGGCGGCTCTACGCCGAGCTGACGACCACTTTCCCCGACCACGCCAAGCTGTGGATGAGCTACGGCCACGTGCTCAAGACACTGGGCGAGCAGGCCGAAGGCGTCGCCGCTTATCGCCGCGCCATCGCCATTGAGCCGGGGCTTGGCGAAGTGTGGTGGAGCCTCGCCAACCTCAAGACCTGGCGCTTCGAAGACACCGACGTCGCCGCGATGGAAGGCGCGCTGGCGGGCGAGGCCACCCTTACCGACGACGACCGGCTGCACCTGCACTTCGCGCTCGGCAAGGCGCTGGAGGACCGCGGCGAGGCGCAAGGCTCCTTCGCGCACTACGCCCGAGGCAACCGCCTGCGCCGCGACCAGCTGGAGCACGATCCCGAGGCGGTTTCGGCGCAAGTCGACGCGGTGATCGCGACCTTCACCCCCGCCTTCGTCGCGGCGCGCGAAGGAGCGGGACACCCCGCACCCGACCCGATCTTCATTCTGGGCCTGCCGCGCGCGGGCTCGACGCTGATCGAGCAAATCCTCGCCAGCCACTCGCAGGTCGAAGGCACGATGGAACTGCCCGACATCCCCGCCATCGCGCTGCGCGAGGCGCAGGCGTTTGGCGGCCGGGCGCGCGACTGGCCGCAGGCGATGGCGGCGATGGCGCCCGAACGCCTCGCCGAACTGGGCGCGGAGTTCCTCGAACGCACAAGCATCCAGCGCAAGACCGACAAGCCGTTCTACATCGACAAGCTGCCCAACAACTGGGCCTACCTCGGGCTGATCGCGGCGATCCTGCCGAACGCGCGGATCATCGACGCGCGCCGCCATCCGCTCGACTGCGGGTTCTCGAACTTCCGCCAGCACTTCGCGCGCGGCCAGGCCTTCGCGTACGACCTCGACCACATCGGGCGCTATTACGCCGATTACGTGCGGGCCATGGCGCATTACGACGCGGTGCTGCCCGGCCGGGTCCACCGGGTAATCCACGAAAGCCTGCTCGACGATCCCGAGGGCGAAGTGCGCGCCTTGCTCGCCTATCTCGACCTGCCGTTCGAGGACGGCTGCCTCGCCTTCCACGCCAACGCCCGCGCGGTGCGCACCGCCTCGAGCGAGCAGGTGCGCCGCCCGATCAACCGCGACGGCGTCGGCCAGTGGCGCGCTTACGAGGCATGGCTGGGGCCGCTCAAGGATGCGCTGGGCGATCTGCCGGAGACGTACGACCAGGGCTGAGAATGCGCTAGCGGCATTCGAGAGCGAGGCCGTGAAATCTCCCCGTCGTCCCCGCGAAGGCGGGGATCCCGCTTGTTCCTTCGGCCTCTCGCTGTGACGCAAGGCAAGCGGGGCCCTCGCCTTCGCGAGGGCGGGAATTGAGTTTTTGGCTTTCTGACGGGTCGAAATCCCCGCACTCCCCTCAGTAGTCCGCCACCCCAGTATTTGTGGCAGAAATGTCATACACCGCACTGCACAATCACGTTTCCCAGCGCCCCCTATTGTCAAAGCGCAACAACTGTGGCGGCTTGTGACTACAGGGAAAAATAGGGGGCATGCGGATGAATTCGTCGCATTATGCTGTTCGTCGGGGCGTGATGATCGCGCTGTTGGGAACGTCGGCGCTTGCTGCGGCGCAACCCGCATCAGCGCAGCAGGCTCCGGCGGCCGAGGACGACAGCAACGTCATTCTCGTCACCGCGCGCAAACGGACCGAAAACCTCCAGGACGTGCCGATCGCGATCACCGCGCTGGGCGGCGACAAGCTGCGCGACCTGCAGGTCAAGGAACTGCAGGATGCGGTGAAGTACCTCCCCTCGGTCACGATCCAGACCACCCAGCCCGGCTTCAGCCAGGTGTACTTCCGCGGCGTCGCCTCGGGCGAGAACGCCAACCACTCCGGCCCGCTGCCCACCGTCGGCACCTATCTCGACGAGATGCCGATCACCACGATCCAGGGCGCGCTGGACATCTATCCTTACGACATCGCCCGGATCGAGGCGCTGGCGGGGCCGCAAGGCACGCTCTACGGCTCCAGCTCGATGGCGGGCACGATCAAGATCGTCACGAACAAGCCCGACTACGCGGGCACCTATGGCGGCGCCGACGTCGAAGGCAACTCGGTCGCTCACGGCAACATGGGCGGCACCGCGCAGGGGTTCGTGAACCTCAAGCTGTCCGACCGCGCGGCGCTGCGGGTGGTGGGCTGGTACAAGCACGACGCCGGTTACATCGACAACGTCCACGGCAGCCGCACCTTCGCGGTCTCGGGCATCACCCAGGACAACGCCGACCTCGTCAAGAAGAACTACAACGACGTCGACACCTACGGCGCGCGCATGGCGCTGGGCATCGAGCTGGACGACGACTGGACGATCACCCCCACGCTGATGGGCCAGGTCCAGAAGACCAACGGCAGCTTCGCGCAGGAACGCTCCACCGCGGTCAGCAAGAAGCTCCAGACCGTCCAGTACAACCCCGAAAGCAGCAAGGACGAGTGGTATCAGGCCGCCCTCACGATCGAGGGCAAGCTGGGCAACTGGGACCTTGTCGCCACCGGTGGCATCCTCAACCGCAAGGACCATACCGAGTCCGACTATTCGGATTACTCGTACTTCTACGATGCCCTGTTCGGTTCGGGCGCCTATCTGACCGACAATGCCGGCAACCTCGTCAGCCCCAACCAGTACATCAAGGGCAAGGACGTCTATCACCGCCAGTTCGGCGAACTGCGCATCAGTTCGCCGCAGGACAGCCGCCTGCGCCTGATCGCCGGCCTGTTCGCGCAGCGCCAGTCGCACAACATCGAGCAGAACTACATCATCGACGGCATCTCCGACGAAATCACCGTGCCCGGCACCGACAGCGACATCTGGTTCACCAAGCAGAAGCGCATCGACCGTGACTATGCCGCCTTCGGCGAACTGACCTACGACATCACCGACAAGCTGAGCGCCACCGGGGGCCTGCGCGTCTACAAGTACAAGAATTCGCTGGCGGGCTTCTTCGGCTATAGCGCGGGCTATTCCAGCCGTACCGGCGTCGCCGCGTGCTTCCCCGGCGTCGGTGCGATCGTCAAGGGCTCGCCCTGCACCAACCTCGACGCCTCCACATCTGACACCGGCTCGATCTACAAGGCCAACCTCACCTACAAGCTGATGCCCGGCTGGCTGGTCTACGCCACCTGGTCGCGCGGCTTCCGGCCCGGCGGCATCAACCGGCGCGGTGGCGACGCCTACCAGCCCGATACGCTCGACAACTACGAGTTCGGCTGGAAGAGCCAGATGGGCCCGTTCCACCTGAACTACGCGATGTACCGGGAGGACTGGAGCAACGTCCAGCTCTCGTTCTTGGGCGAAAACGGGCTGACAGTGATCCGCAACGCGGGGCAGGCGCGGATCTACGGCGTCGAGTTCGACCTCGGCTACAGCAAGAACGGCCTCTCGCTCAACGCCTCGGGCAGCTACAACGACGCCAAGATCACTAAGGACTTCTGCGTCTACGCCAACAGCTCTTACGACTGCAGCCTGCCCGGCCCCGGCGGCGAGGACGACAACACCACCCTCGCCCAAGCCGGCACCAGCCTGCCGATCACCGCGCGGTTCAAGGGCAATGCCGTCGCGCGCTACGAATTTCCGGTGGGCGACTGGAAGGCGCATATCCAGGCCGGGGTCAACTACATCGGCAAGCGCCGCAGCGACCTTCGCGACGCGGAGAACGCCATCAAGGGCGAGTTCGCCGCCTACACCACGGCGGACTTCAGCATCGGTGTGAAGAACGACCTGTGGCGCATTGAAATCTATGCGAACAATGCGTTCGACAGCAAAGGCGTCATCAACAGCTCGGTCCAGTGCCTCGAATCGACTTGCGGCGATGCCGGCCACCAAACCGCCTCGGGCGGCGTCTTCTACGACTACGTGATCCGGCCCCGCGTGATCGGCCTGAAGGTCGGCCGGGATTTCTGATCCGCTGACCACCCCGCGCGACCCGGGCACCACCGTCGACGAGCGGCGCCTCGGCCTGCTCGCGGCGATGGCGCTGGTCATGGGCAACATGATCGGGTCGGGCGTGTTCCTGCTGCCCGCCAGCCTCGCCCCGTTCGGCTGGAACGCGGTCGTCGGCTGGATCGTGACGACGGCGGGGGCGATGGTGCTGGCCTACGTCCTGGCCCGGCTGACCCGCGCCCTGCCCGAGGCCGGCAGCCCGTCCGGCTTCGTCACCGCCGCGTTCGGGGCCGCCGCCGGGTTCTTCGTCAGCTGGATCTACCTCGTGTCGATCTGGACGACGGTGGCGACGATCGCGGTGGCGGCGGTCAGCTACCTCTCGGCGATGATCCCCGCGCTTTCGGCGCAGGCGTTCCGGCCGGCGCTGGCGGCGCTGGTGCTGGTCTGGCTGATCGCGCTGGTGAACTTGCGCGGCGTGAAGGCGGCGGGCGGCTTCCAGGTGGTGACGGTGGCGATCAAGATCGTCCCGCTGCTGGTGGTGATCGCCATCGCCGCAGTGCTGTTCGCGCGTGGTGAGGCGCCCGTCACTCCCATCGACGCGGTGCCGATCACTCCGGGCGCGGTCAACACCGCCGCGACGCTGACGCTGTGGGCGCTGCTCGGCTTCGAGTCCGCCAGCATCGCCGCCGCCCGCGTCCGCGACCCGCAAATCAACATCGCCCGTGCGACCTTGTGGGGTACCGGGCTGACCGGGATGCTGTACCTGCTGGTCTGCTCGGCGATCGCGCTGCTGCTACCGATGGCGGTCGCCGCCGCCTCGCCCGCGCCCTTCGCCACCTTCGTCGCGCGGTTCTGGAACCCGTCCGCCGCCGCGCTGGTGACGGTGTTCGCGGTCGTAAGCTGCGTCGGCGCGCTTAATGGCTGGACGATGCTGGGCGCGGAAATGCCGCGCGACATGGCCGAGCGCGGGCTGCTGCCGCGCTGGTTCGCCGCCACCGACCGAAGCGGAACCCCACGCCGCGCGCTGCTGGTATCGACCGGTCTCGCCGCGCTGTTCGTGGCGATGAACGGCGCGCGCTCGATGCAAGGGCTGTTCGAATACCTGCTGCTGCTGTCGACCTCGGCGACCTTGTGGCTCTACCTCGCCTGCGCGCTCGCCGCGTGGCGGTTGCGCGTGTGCCGGCCGTTGGCGGCGGTGGGCGCGGCCTATGCGCTGTGGACGCTGTGGGGGGCGGGCATCGGCGCCAGCGGCATGAGCTTCATCCTGATGGCGCTCGGCCTGCCGATCTGGCTGTGGCTGCGCAGGACGGCTGGATGAGCGCGTCGAGCCAAGTCTCCACCAGCCCCTCCGCCTCGAGTGGCGTGAACGGCGCATTCCCCAAACTCAGTTCGAGCCACAGTCCATCGATCAACGCCGTCAGCGCCACCGCCGGCAGCCTTGCATCTACGCCCGGACGCAAAGCGAGGATCAGGTCCTCGATCCCGCGACGAAACTCGCCGTAGACCTCGGCATGGAGCGCGCCGATGGCGGGATCGCCCGGCGTCATGCTCCAGAACGCCAGCCACGTCGCCAGCAGCTCGGGATCGGCGATCGGCGGGCGGAAGCTCGCGGTCAGGTACGCCATCAGCCGTGCGCGCGGATCGTCGCCCGCCGCGGCGACGGCCTCGGCCAGCGCCTGTTCGACCCGGCTGCCGGTCCAGCGATAGGCCTCGGCGATCGCCTGCGCCACGCCGCCGAAGTAGTGCCGCAGCAGTCCCGGCGAGACCCCCGCCTCCGCACAGATCGCCCGTACCGACGTGCCGCCGATGCCCAGCCGCGCAAGGCACCGCGCGGTCGCCCCCACCAGGCTGCGGCGGCGCTCG
>Ga0247734_1001695_pt1 | contig 16195 bp, 11 predicted proteins | sample UWRJL103311B2_FD_180933 | JGI IMG/M metagenome (GOLD analysis project Ga0247734, IMG submission 180933) | Plant litter microbial communities from Arlington Agricultural Research Station in Wisconsin, United States - UWRJ-L103-311B-2 | ecosystem: Environmental > Terrestrial > Plant litter >... | reverse complement strand
CCTTCGAGGTCGATCGCGGCTTCGTGATACAGGCGGAAATCCTCGCGGCCCTGCGGTTTCCTCATGCCGACCGGGGTGCCGAACGAGGCCCCCTTGGGGTAGCCGCCGAGGAACGCCTCGGGGAACACCAGGAGGCTGGCTCCGCCTGCGGCGGCCTTATGGACGAGGGCGACGGCCTTCTCGGCTGCGGCCAGGGAATCGGCGGGGATCGATGCGGCCTGGACGACGGCTGCCTTGAAGGGAGAAGGCTGGGTCATGGTACGCTCCTTAGTTCGGGAAACCGCGGGGTTCAGGGTGATGCGTAATCGATAATAGTTGCATTTGACAGTTTATTCAAATTGTTTTAGGCCTGTAATATCTCGATACGGAGGCACCCATGGCGACCGAAAGCTACGACCAGTACCGCGAGGAAATGATCGGCCGCGCGAACGTGGCGGATACCCCGGAACTGGTGGCCTATTACGAGCGGCTAAAGCAACTCGGCACCGGGGCGCTGTGGACCGTCGCCAACAAGATCGAGCCGTGGGAGCCTGTTTCCACGTCTGTGCCTTATCTGTGGCGTTACAGAGACTTGCGCGACGACGTGATGCGCGCGCTCGACCTCGTTACTCCGGAGCAGGCCGGCCGCCGTGTCGTCTATCTCGAAAATCCGGGCCGTGCCGACGTCGTCGCTGCGGTGGGGTGGCTCTACTCGGGGCTGCAGGTCATGGGGCCGGGGGAACTGGCCTCCAGCCACCGCCATTCGGCCTCGGCGTTGCGCTTCATCATGGAAGGCGAAGGCGCCTTCACCAACGTCGACGGCCACAAAATGACCTTGGGCGCCAATGACTTCGTGCTGACGCCGAACGGCACCTGGCACGAACACGGCGTCGCCGAGGGCGGCACGCCCTGCATCTGGCAGGACGGGCTCGACATTCCGTTGATGAACGCGCTGGAGGCCAACTTCTACGAGGTCCATCCCGATCTGCAGCAGGCGGTGTCCTATGCCGTCGACGATTCGACCGCGACTTGGGCCGGAACCGGCCTGCGGCCGGCCGGAATGGCGTGGTCCAAGCCCTATTCCCCGCTGTTCAAATACGAATGGGCCCCCACTTACGAGGCGCTGACGAAGTACGCGCGCGTTACTGACGGGTCGCCGTTCGACGGTGTGATGATGGAATATGTCAATCCGCACACCGGTGGGCCGGTCATGCAGACGATTGGCGCTTCGATGCAGCTGTTGCGGGCGGGGGAGCGCACGAAGGCGCACCGCCAGACCGGCAGTTTCGTGTACCAGTGCGCCAAGGGCAAGGGCTGGTCGATCATCAACGGTCAGCGCTTCGACTGGCAGGAGCGCGACATTTTCGTAGTCCCTGCATGGGCTTACCACGAACACGCCAATGCTTCGGACAGCGAGGACGCGTGCCTTTTCACGTTCAACGACCTGCCGGTGATGCGCGCCCTTGGCCTCTATCGCGAAGAGGCGCTGGGGGAGAACGGCGGCCACCAGCCAGTGCTGAACGCCACATAGGCTGCCATAACGGCACCTAGACCTATCACAACGACACCTAGACCATATAAAACAGGGGATCACCCATGCGTCTCGTAACTTACCGCGCCCATGTCGAAGCCGAAGCTCGCCTCGGCGCGATCGTCCCCGTCAACGGGCTGGACCTCGTTCTCGATCTTGAATTTTTCGGCGAGGAGATGGGCGTACCGTTCCCCGCGACGATGCTCGAGTTCATCGACCTCGGCCCGCAGGCGGTCACGATCGCGACGAAGCTGATAGCCGACGCCGACGGCCTCTTCCCGCTGGGCACCGCGATCCCGCTAGCCAACGTCACGCTGCTCGCGCCGATCCCGCGTCCGCGCAAGAACATCTTCGGCATCGGCCTCAACTACACCGAGCACGTCGCCGAGAGCGCCAAGTCGCTCGACACTTCGGCCGAGCTGCCGCGCCAGCCGGTGATCTTCTCCAAGCCGCCGACCAGCGTCATCGCGCCGGGCGAGCCGATCCGCCACAATGCCGAGATCACTCAGCAGCTGGACTGGGAAGTCGAACTCGCCGCGATCATCGGCACCAAGGCCAAGGGCGTCTCGCGCGAGGACGCGCTGGCTTATGTCTTCGGCTATACCGTGTGCATCGACATGAGCGCGCGCGATTGCCGCCGCGCCGGCCAGTGGATCTATTCCAAGGGCCAGGACACCTTCGCGCCGATGGGCCCGGTGATCGTCACCGCCGACGAAATCCCCGATCCGCAGACGCTCGACCTCTCGCTGACCGTCAACGGTGTGACCAAGCAGTCGAGCAACACCGCGTTCATGCTGTTCAAGGTGGACGAACTGGTCGCCGACATCTCTCAAGGCATCACCCTCGAGCCGGGCGACATCATCGCCACCGGCACGCCCGCGGGCGTCGGTGCCGGCATGGACCCGCAGGAGTGGGTCTGGCCGGGTGATACGATCGTGGCGACGGTTCAGGGCATCGGCACGCTGACGCATCCGATCGTCAAGACCTGATCCTAGGAAATCTACCCTGACTTTGGGGGCTTCGGCCCCCATTTTTTCGTCTGGGCGCGTTCCGAATAGTCGGACTCGGCGAGGGCCTCGTTGGGCAAACGTTGCCGCCTTTATCCGTCACCCCGAACTCGTTTCGGGGTCCATTTCGCTGTCAGCGCGGTGGCGTGAGGCCGCCAGCCGATGGCGCAGATGGTGATCCGAGTTTCCGGTTATGGCGGGTCGATGGACCCTGAAACACTTCGGGGTGACGATTGTGGAAAAGACCCTTTAGACCCATCCCCAGGTGGGGGGGTGGGTCCTTCCTTACTCCACCTTACGCCGTCACCAGTCCCGCTTCGATCGCCGAGCGCACGCCTTCGGGCCATTCGACCGGGCGGTGGGTGTCGAGGTCCATGCACACCAGCACCACTTGCGCGCGCAGGCGCACGCGGCCTTCGCCGGCGAACACCACCTCGATGCCGCAGCTGGTGCGGCCCAGGCGCTGCGGGGTGATGGTGATGTCCAGGCGGTCGCCCAGGCGGCTGGGCGAGACGAAGCCGGTCTCCAGCTTGACCGTGGGCACGCCCATGTGCCGTTCGAGGTGCATGGTCGCGAAATCGAGGCCGAGCGCCTGCGCGAACCAGTCTTCGACCGCGCCGTTCAGCATTTCGAAGTAGCGCGGATAGAAGACGATGCCGGCCGGATCGACGTCGGCGAAGCGCACTTGCGCTGTGGTGGTGAAGGGCATCGGCACGGTCCTAGGCAATGGATGACTTGAGCTGGGTCAGCAGGTCCAGCAGGTGACGCTGGCTGTCTTCGGGAAAATCGGCGAGGGCTTCGCGCACCCAGCCGTGGTGGGCCTGCGCCAGCGTAGCGAACTGGTCGCGGCCCTCAGGCGTGAGCGCGACGATCGCCGAGCGGCCGTCCTCGGGGTCGGGGCTCGACTGGACTAGGCCCTGTTCCTGCAACTGGCGCACGATCGCGGTGACGTTGCCGTTAGACACCAGTAGCGCGCGCGAAAGCTCGCCCATGCGCAGGCCCTCGGGCGCGCGGTCCAGCGTGGCGAGGATGTCGAAGCGCGGCAGGGTGGTGCCGAACTGGTCCTCGAAATTGCGGCGCAGGCGCTTCTCGATGATCTTCGCGCAGTCGAGCAGGCGCACCCAGACGCGCAAGTCCAGCATGCTTACGGGAATCGTGCTGTTCATCGCGTTCGACGCTCCTCCTTGACGCAAGGGGCTCATAGCGGGCGACGCGATTATGTCGATTCCTTCAAGCATAAAGTTCTCCGCGCCAGTCCGCCACGCCCGAGGGCGTGTCGTCCCCCACAACCTCCCTTCCGTTCGTGTCGAGCGAAGTCGAGACACCGCGCACAGTCTCGGCGTGTCTCGACTTCCCTCGACACGAACGGAAAGGGGCGACACAAGCTGCCGGGACAGAGCGGGTCAGGCCCTTGCGCGCTCCTGCCGTCCCGCACGCAGCGCCATCGCCTGGCCGGTGCGATAGGGCGCGGGAACGGCCTGCTCCTCGTAACCGGCGGCAGCGGCGGCGCGCAGCGTCCAGACCGGGTCGAACAAGTGCGTGCGGCCCAGCGCGACGAGGTCGGCGCGGCCGGCGGTGAGGATCGAGTTGATCTGGTCGGCGTCGGCGATGTTGCCCACCGCGATCGTCGGCACTTGCGCCTCGTTGCGAATCTGGTCGGCGAACGGGGTCTGGAACATGCGGCCGTAGACCGGGCGCGCCTCTGGCGTGGTCTCGCCCGCCGAAACGTCGACGATGTCGACCCCGGCCTCGCGCAGGGCGCGGGCAATCTCCACGGCTTCGGCCGGGGTCACGCCCGCTTCGCCCACCCAGTCGTTTGCCGAGATGCGCACCGCCAGCGGCTTGTCCTGTGGCCAGGCGTCGCGCACCGCGGCGATGACGCGCAAGGGGAAGCGCAGGCGGTTTTCGAGGCCGCCGCCGAACGCGTCGTCGCGGGCGTTCATTACCGGGGTGATGAAGCTGGACAGCAGGTTGCCATGGCCGGCCTGCACTTCGAGCATGTCGAAGCCCGCCTTATCGGCGCGCAGCGCGGCGGCGACGAACTGCTGGACGATCCGGTCCATGTCGCGCACGTCGAGCGCCGCCGGCACCACGCCGTCCTTACGCCAGGGCTTTGCGCTGGCCGAGACGATCGGCCAGGGCGCGTCGAGCGGCACGTCGTAGCCCACCGTCTCGCGGGGGACCTGGCAGGCGGCGCGGGCGCCCGAGTGGCCGATCTGCGCGCAAGTCCTGGCGGCCGAATGGGCGTGGGCGAATTCGTTGAACGCCCACCAGCGCTCGGCCTGGCCATCGTGCCACAAGCCGGGGCAGGCGGGGGTGGCGCGGCCTTCGGGGGCGACGGCCAGCAGTTCGGTGACGACCAGCCCCGCGCCGCCCAGCGCGCGCGCGCCGTAGTGGACCGAATGGAAGTCGGTGGCATAGCCGTCGGGGTCCGCCGAATACGTCAGCATCGCGGGCATCACCACGCGGTTGGGCACTGTCATCCCGCGCAGGGTATAGGGCGTGAACATCGGCTGCACCGGGGTGTTACGCCCCTCGTTGCCGGTCCAGAACCAGCGCTCCATGCCTTCGAGCCACGCCGGATCGCGCAAGCGCAGGTTCTCGTGGCTGACGCGTTGCGAGCGGGTCATCAGCGAATAGGCGAACTGCGGCAGGTCGAAGCCGAGGTAGCGGTCCAGCGTTTCGAACCACTCGGTCGAATTGCGCGCCGAGTTCTGGATCTTGAGCACTTCGACGTGGCGCTCGGCCTGGTATTCGGCGAGCGCGGGGGCCAGTTCCTCGCGGCCCGTTATGCCCCCCTGAGCGATATTGGGGCGGTCAAGCACCTGCGCCAGCTTGATCGCGTCTTCCAGCGCCAGCTTGGTGCCCGATCCGATCGAGAAGTGCGCGGTGTGCGCGGCGTCGCCCAGCAGCACCACGTTGTCGAACGACCACTGGCGGCAGATCACCCGGCGGAAGTTGATCCATGCGGCCGACCCGCGCAAGTGCGTCGCGTTCGAGATCAGCGGGTGCCCGTCGAGATGGCGCGCGAAGATCTTCTCGCACAGCGCGATCGAGTCCGCCTGTTCCATCACGTCGAGGCCGAGGCCCTTCCACGTTTCGGGCGAACATTCGACGATGAAGGTCGAGTGCGTCGCGTCGAAGCGATAGGCGTGGGCCCAAATCCAGCCGGCGTGAGTCTTCTCGAAGATGAAGGCGAAGGCGTCGAACAGCTTGGTCGTGCCCAGCCACGAGAACGTGTTGCGCTTGGTGTCGATGTCGACGTCGAACTTTTCGGCGTTGGCGGTGCGCACCATCGAATTGATGCCGTCCGCCGCGACGATCAGGTCGAAGTCGGCATAAGCCGACAAGTCGGCGTCGAACTGCGTCTCGAAATGCATCACCACGCCGAGATCGCGGGCACGGGCCTGGAGAATCTGCAACAAGTGCTTGCGGCCGATGCCGATGAAGCCGTGGCCCGAGGAAGTGACGGTGTTCTCGCCGACGCTGACGTCGATGTCGTCCCAGTGCGCGAAGCTGTCGACGATGGTGGCCGCGCTGACCGGGTCGTTGGCTTCCAGGTTGGCGAGCGTCTGGTCGGAGAACACCACGCCCCACCCGAACGTGTCGCCCGAACGGTTGCGCTCGAACACGTGGATGTCGTGCGCGGGATCGCGCAGCTTCATCGAGATCGCGAAGTAGATGCCGGCAGGTCCGCCGCCGAGACAGGCAATGCGCATAGAGTCTCTCCTGAGTTGCTTCAGGCTTAAACTAATATGCTTGCATCTGCAAGTGTCGTCCTCCCCGGCGTGGGGAGGGGGAGGAGCTTCAGTCCAAGTTGTCGTAGAGGCGGCCGAGCAGGTCCAGCATGCGCGTGAAATCCGTCGCCGAAAAACCGTGGATGATCTTCTCATACAGCGGCGCCGTCACCACCCGCGCGGCGGCGAGCTTTTCGTGCCCGGCTTCGGTCAGCGCGATCTCGGTGACGCGGCCGTCGGTGTCGCTGGGCGCGGTTTCGACCAGGCCGGCCTTAATCATGCGCTCGACGATGCGCATCATCGTCGACAAGTTGATGACCGCAGACTTGGCGACCTGGCCGATGGCGAGCGGGCCATGCTCGCCCAGGATCATCACCACGCGCCAGGTCGGGATGTCGATGCCGATCGTCCGCAGCTCCGACTCGATGGCGACGTTGTACCGGCTAGCCGCGCGATTCAGCAGGTAGAAGGGGTAGGCATCGAGGCGGAAATCCTCGGACCCAGGGTTCCCGAAAGGGCGCAAATCCTCGCTCATCCTCAACTCCAGAGGCTCCAAACGCCCCGCATGACATTTTAGTTGCATATGCAACCTAATTCGATAGTCTTCGCGTAATGGTCCCAAAAGGAGCCCAAGTCCATGACAGACGTTCTCGCCACCTTTGCCCAGGCCCTCGCCGCCGGTGACATCACCGTCGTCGATCTGACCCAAACCCTTTCCGAAGACACTCCGCTGCTGGTCCTGCCCGAGCCGTTCGGCCAGACCGCCGCCTTCGCCCGCGAGGAAATCTCGCGCTACGACGAGCGCGGTGTCGCCTGGCACTGGCACAACTTCACGGTGGGCGAGCACACCGGCACGCACTTCGACGCGCCGATCCACTGGGTTTCAGGCAAGGACCTGCCGGACAACACGATCGACAAGGTGCCGGTGAGCAAGCTGGTCGCCCCCGCCGTCGTCTTGGACTTCTCGGCCGAATGCGCCGCCGACGCCGACTTCCTGCTCAAGGCCGAGCACATCGAGGCTTGGGAAGCCGAGCACGGCGCCATTCCCGCCGGCGCCTGGGTGCTATTCCGCACCGACTGGTCGAAGCTCGACGTCGATGCCTACACTAATCGCCGCGAGGATGGCGCACACACGCCGGGCCCCGATGCCGACGCGATCCAGTACATCCTCGACCGCGACGTGCTAGGCTTCGGGGTCGAGACGATCGGCACCGACGCAGGGCAGGCACACTTGCTCTCGCCGATGTACCCGGCGCACACGCTGCTTCACGGCGCGGGCAAGTACGGTCTGCAGTGCCTCGAAAACCTCGACAAGCTGCCGGCCACGGGGGCGATCGTGATCGCTTCGCCGCTCAAGATCCGCGACGGCTCGGGCAGTCCCTTGCGCGTCCTCGCGCTCGTCTCGGAGTAAGGCGAGATGGCCGAGCGTTCCTTCAAGAAGGAAGTCCTCAAGCTTACCGCGGGCGAGGGTGAAACGTTCACCGGTGAGGGTATTCTGGCCGTTACCAAGGCGCTGCTGCAATCGGGCGTGGCCTACGTCGGCGGCTACCAGGGGTCGCCGATCAGCCACCTGATGGACGTCTTCGCCGACGCCAACGACCTGCTCGAAAGCCTCGGCGTCCATTTCGAGGCGAGCGCTTCTGAAGCGACGGCGGCGGCGATGCTGGCGGCTTCGGTCAACTACCCCTTGCGCGGCGCGGTCGCGTGGAAGTCGGTGGTGGGCACCAACGTCGCGTCCGATGCGCTGTCCAACGTTTCGTCGGGCGGCGTCACCGGCGGCGCGCTCGTCATCGTGGGCGAGGACTACGGCGAGGGTTCCTCGATCATGCAGGAGCGCACCCACGCTTTCGCTATGAAGTCGCAGATGTGGCTGCTCGATCCGCGCCCGAACCTGCCCAGCATCGTCGATTCGGTGGAGCAGGCGTTCCGCTTGTCCGAAGCATCCAACACGCCGGTCATGCTGCAATTGCGCGTGCGCTCGTGCCACATGACCGGCTCGTTCGTCGCCAAGGACAACAAGCGCCCGCCGCTCACCGTGGGTGAGGCCGCCGCCTCGCCGGTGCGCGATCTCGACCGGATTGTGCTGCCCCCGGCGAACTTCCTCCACGAAGTCGAGAAGATCGAGAAGCGCTGGCCAGCTGGCATCGCTTACGTGCGCGACAACAAGCTCAACGAATGGTTCGGGCCCGAGGGCGGCCCCGAGGCGGGCGCTGAAGGCATAGGCCTGATCGTTCAGGGCGGCCTCTACAACAACCTCAACCGCGCGATGGAGCTGATCGGGCTGGCCGACGCTTATGGCGAAAGCAAGCTGCCGATCTACTGCCTCAACGTCGCCTATCCGCTGATCCCCGAGGAAGTGGCCGACTTCTGCCGCGGCAAGCACGCGGTGCTGGTGCTCGAGGAAGGTCAGCCAGAATTCATCGAGCACGAGCTTAATACGCTGGTCCGCCGCGCCGGGCTCGACACCCGCGTCGTCGGCAAGGACGTGCTGCCGCGCGCGGGCGACTATACCGCCGATGCGATCCGCACCGGCCTCGCCAAGTTCCTCGCCGCGCACGCGCCGGCGCTGGCCCCCGTGCTCGACGCCGCCGATCCGCTGCCCGCGACCGTCGCCAAGGAAATCCCGCAGCGGCCCGCCGGCTTCTGCACCGGCTGCCCAGAGCGCCCGATCTTCACCGCAATGAAGCTGGTCGAGCGCGAACTAGGCCCCACGCACGTCTCGGCCGACATCGGCTGCCACTTGTTCTCGATCCTGCCGCCGTTCGACATCGGCAACACGACGATGGGCTATGGCCTTGGCGCTGCTGGCGCATCGGCGTTCAAGCCCAAGGAGGGTGAAGGCTCGAAGCGTTCCATCGCGATCATGGGCGACGGCGGGTTCTGGCACAACGGCCTTACCTCGGGCATCGGCAACGCGGTGTTCAACAAGGACGATGGCGTCACCATCATCATCGACAACGGCTATTCGGCGGCCACCGGCGGGCAGGACATCCTGTCCTCGCGCGCGGACAACAAGAACCGCGTAACGAAGAACCCGATCACCAAGGCGGTGCGCGGGGTCGGAGCGAAATGGGTGCGCGAGACGACGCGCACGTACGACATCCCCAAGATGCGCGACATGCTGCGCGAGGCGCTGACAACTTCCGAGAAGGGCCCGAAGGTCATCGTCGCGCAGTCCGAATGCATGCTCAACCTGCAGCGTCGCGACAAGAAGGTGAAGGCCGCCGCGCTCAAGGCGGGCGAGCGGGTGGTGCGCGAACGCTTCGGCGTGGATGCGGATACCTGCACCGGCGATCACAGCTGCATCCGCTTGTCGGGCTGCCCCTCGCTGACGATCAAGCCCAACCCCGACCCGCTGCGGCAGGATCCGGTCGCGCATGTCGAGAACTCCTGCGTAGGCTGCGGGTTGTGCGGCGAAGTCAGCCACGCGGCGGTGTTGTGCCCCAGCTTCTACCGCGCGCACATCGTCGCCAATCCGGGCAAGTTCGAGCGCCTCAAAGCCAGGGTCAGCGGTGCGATCATCGCTCGCTGGCAGGCCGGCGCCGAACGCCAGCGTATGGCGCGGGCGTTTTGACGAACAATTCCTCCCCGAGCTTGCTCGGGGGAGGAACAAGAAAGACAAGCGAGACACCACCATGACCACCACGCCCACCCAAGACCGCCTTACCATCGCCATTCTCGCCCTGGGCGGACAAGGCGGCGGCGTGCTCGCAGACTGGATCCAGGAAGTCGCCCGCGCCGAGGGCTGGGTGGCGCAAGGGACCTCGGTGCCGGGCGTCGCGCAGCGCACCGGGTCGACCGTGTACTACGTCGAGCTAGCCAGGCCCGACGGTTCGGGCCGCCTGCCGGTGATGGCGCAGATGCCGATGCCCGGCGACGTCGACGTGGTGGTCGCCTCCGAACTCATGGAGACCGGCCGCGCGCTGCTGCGCGGGTTCTCGACCGCGGAGCGCACCACGCTGATCGGCTCGACCCACCGCATCTACGCGATCGGCGAGAAGCAGGCGATGGGCGACGGGCGCGGCAACGGCGACAAGATCATCGAGGCCGCGCACACTCGCTCCAAGCGCTTCGTCGGCTTCGACATGGACGCGGCCACCGAACGTTCGGGTAGCGTCATCAGCGCGATCATGTTCGGCGCGCTGGCGGGCAGCGGCGCGCTGCCGTTCCCGACCGAGACTTTCCGCAAGGCGATCGAGCACAGCGGTATCGCGGTAAAAAGCAACCTCAAGGGCTTCGCGGAGGGGTTCGAGCAGGCGCAGGCCCCAGTGGCGATGCCGGCCGAGGCCATTCACGACGTGCCGGTTCCCACCACGACGCGCGGCCGCGCGTTCGCCGCGCGCATCGCCGCGTCATTGCCCGCCGCGGCGCACGAGCATGCGCTGCACGGCGTCGCCCGGCTGATGGACTATCAGGACGGTGACTATGCCGCGCTTTACCTCGATCGTCTCGACACCGTCGCGGCGCTCGACGCCGCGCCTTTCGCTCTGACCGCCGAAGCCGCGCGCCATCTCGCGCTATGGATGAGCTACGAAGACACCATCCGCGTCGCCGATCTCAAGACCCGCGGCAGCCGCGTTGCCCGCGTGCGCGGGGAAGTGAAGGCGCAGGACGACCAGATCCTGTCGATCACCGAATTCATGCATCCGCGCCTTCAGGAAGTGTGCGAGACGCTGCCCGCCGCGCTGGGCCGCCGCATCCTCGCCAGCAAGGCGCTGACCGGAATGCTGGGCCGCTTCTTCACCGAAGGACGCCACGTTGAGACAACCGGGCTGCGCTGGTTCCTGGCGCTGCGCACGGTGGCGAAGATGCGCAGCCTGCGCCCGCGTTCGCTGCGCTACGTCGAGGAGCAGGCCCGCATCGAGGACTGGCTCGAACTGGTCCGCACCGAAGCCGGGCGAGACCGTGACGTGGCGCTGGAACTCGTCAAGTGCCAGCGGCTCATCAAGGGCTATGGCGATACGTTCGAGCGGGGCCTGCGCAATTACGAGCGGATCGTCGCCGAACACTGCCGCGCCCCGCGCGATGCCGCAGGAATCCGCTCGCTGTGTGCGCTGGCACTGGCAGACGACAAGTCGGCGGCCTTCGACCTCGCGCTTGCGAGCTGACCGCAAGCGTCGCCATCGATGGCGACGCGTAGACTCAGATGTCGGGACTTAGTCCCGTCGCATATGCGCGCACTTACGCGTCTATAGCCCTGCGTATCATCGTCTATTAATACGCGTGCCCGCGCTTCGCATGCAATGCGGGTACAGCCCTGATTACGAGCTCCTCTTCGCATCACGTCCGCGCTTGGCGGCGCGTGCGCCGGCTAAATTATAAGTATACGAAAATATGGAAAATTCTGTATAAAATCAGCAATTGTTCGCGATAAATACAAATCGCGACCGAAATATCGAAGAATTCTGTAGACGAATCACATTGTTCTCGTATTCTAAAAATGGTTCAGGGCTAAAGAACTTTTTGGAAAAATATATCGGCTATGGCCGGGCCGTGCGCGCGAGTGTGCGGCCTGGATCCGCCGATGCGTGCGACGCGGCAAGGAACGGTCCTCACGCGCGCACCGCCCACGAAACCCCCGGGAGAAGGCACGCCTGAACGCCGCAGACGGTTCAGACATCAATGAGGGACGACGACATGAGGGCAATCGACTTTAAACGTGCTTTGAGTTGTGCAAGCGTTATCGGCCTCGCGGTCGGGATGGCGGCATCCGCGCAGGCGCAGGTCGCGTCCGTGGACAACACCGCCGCGGCCGCGTCGGATTCGGGAGCGGGCGACGAGGGCATAGTCGTCACCGGCACCCGCATCGCCCGCGATGGCGCCGCCGCGCCGACGCCGGTCACGGTCATCGGCAGCGACTTCCTGGCGGCGCGCGCCACCACCAACATCGCCGACGTGCTGAACGAAATCCCCTCGTTCCGCGCCAGTTCCACGCCCACCACCAACGGCACTTCGGCGACGACGGCGGGCGGCAACTTCGTCGACTTGCGCGGCCTCGGCAGCAACCGCACGCTGCTGCTGGTCGACGGCAAGCGCCACGTTCCCTCGTCGATCACTGGCCGTGTCGACATCAACCTCATTCCCTCGGCGCTGATAAATCGCGTCGAAGTCGTCACTGGCGGTGCCTCGGCGGTCTACGGGTCGGATGCGGTCGCCGGCGTGGTGAACCTGATCCTGAAGAAGAAGTTCGAAGGCATCGAGGGCACCATCCAGGGCGATACGTCCGAACTCGGCGATGCCGAAGGCTACAGTGCCGACATCGTCGCGGGAAAATCGTTCCTGGATGGGCGGCTCAACGTCACCGTTGCCGGACAACTGTACCGCAACAATGGCGTGGGCAGCCAGTATACGCGCGACTGGGGCCGCCGCGAGAATTTCCTAGTCACCAATCCGACGCCGTCGAACGGCCTGCCTACGCGCATCATCACCAGCGGCGTCCACAACTCGACGATGACGCCTTACGGCCTCATCACCTCGGGCCCGCTGCGCGGCACCCAGTTCGACGCCGCCGGCAACGCGCTGCCGTTCTCATACGGCACGCTGGTCGGGTCGCAATACATGGTCGGCGGCGACGGTTCGGGCGACAACTTCCTCACCGGCTTCTGGCTGAGCCCCAAGATTCGCCGCCAGCTCGCCAGCATCCAGGTCAGCTACCAGGCTACCGATGACATCGAGGTGAAGAGCGAGTTCTTCTACGCCCGTTCGCACGTTACCAACAAGTCGGTCGCGCCGTTCGACTTCGGGACGCTGACGATCAAGCGCGACAACGCCTACCTTCCTTCAAGCATCGCCACGGCTATGGACGCACAGGGCTTGAGCAGTTTCGGGTATGGCAGATTTTCGCTCGACGTCGGCATGAACACACCGAACAACCTGACCAATTCGTACCGCTTCGTCGAGAGCGCCAACGGATCGCTCGGAACCTGGAAGTGGGACGCTTACTATCAGTTCGGTAAAGTCGATTACCTCGCACGGCTTCAGGGCGTGCGCTACAATGCCCATTACCTCGAAGCGATCGATTCGGTCATCGACCCCGCCACCGGCGCTGCCGTGTGCCGTTCCACGCTGACCAATCCTGGCAACGGCTGCGTCGCTTACAATCCGTTCGGCGATCAGGCCTCGCAAGGCTCCAAGGACTACGTGACCGGCGACGAGTGGCAGGACCTGACGCTCAAGCAGCACGTCGCCGCGGTCAACTTCACCGGCACGCTCGCGGACTTGTGGGCCGGGCCGCTGGCGGTGTCGCTGGGGGGCGAGTACCGCTATGAATCGGCCCACGCCACGTCCGACGCGCTGAGCCAGGCGAACGCTTATGCGGCGGGCAACTACAAGCCGATCGACGGGTCTTTCGATGTCTACGAAGGCTATCTCGAAGCGGACCTGCCGGTGCTGCGCGATCTGCCATTTGTCCGCTCGCTCGATCTCAACGGTGCGGTGCGTTACGCCAAGTACTCGACCAGCGGTGGCGCGACCACGTGGAAGCTGGGCGCGACCTGGGAAGTTGCCGAGGGCCTGCGCCTGCGCGCGACCCGCTCACGCGACGTTCGCGCGCCAAACATCTCCGAGCTTTACGCCAGCGCAGTGTCGCGCATCACATCCGTCACCGATCCGGCGAATGCCAATTCGCTCGTCTTCGTGAACACCATCACGTCGGGCAGCACGTCTCTGAAGGCCGAAACTGCGAAGACGCTGACGCTGGGCGTCAGTTACGTGCCGCCGTGGCTGACGGGCCTGCGTGCCTCGGTGGACTACTACGACATCAGCATCAAGGACGCGATTTCCAGCCTGACCGCGCAGAACATCCTCGATCGCTGCGCGGCGGGCGATAGTTCGCTGTGCGGCCTTGTGGTGCGCGGCGGCGACGGGCTGATCTCACAGATCAACATCGCGCAGATCAACATTGCCTCGCTCAAGACGCGCGGCGTCGATCTGGAGCTGTCGTATACCACGCCGTTCCTGGGCGGCACGCTGTCTTGGCGGAACCTGGCAACCTACGTGGACAAGTACGAGCAGTCGAACGGCCTCGTCACGCTGCATCTGGCTGGGCAGTTCACTGATCCGGGCATCCCGCACTGGACCGGCAACAGCACGCTGACGTACAGTCAGGACCGCTTCTCGGGCTCGCTCAACGGCCGGTTCGTGGGCGCGGGCAAGTACGACAACCGCTTCGTCGAAGGCGTGGACATCAACGACAACACCGTGTCCAGCCGGCTCTACCTGAACCTCAGTGTGCAGTACGACATCTGGCGCGCCAGCAGCGGCGAGGGCAAGATCCAGCTGTTCGCGGTGGTCAACAACCTGCTCGACAAGGACCCCTCGGTCGCGCCGAACAGCACCATGGCGACCAACGCGGCCTATTTCGACGTGATCGGTCGCGCCTATCGCGCGGGGGTGCGCTTCCGCCTCTGACGGCGATTGCGCGCAAGAGCAAAGGCACGGTCCATGCGGACCGTGCCTTTCGCGTTGAGTAGCAGCGGCGCCTCAGCCCTCGCGGGCGGCGGCTTCGTCCTGGGTTGCGGCAAGATCGAAGAATGCCTGCTGGGCGGTGTCGATGAACTTGCCCATGAGATCGTAGACCATCAGCGTGTCGCGCCGCTGGAAGGCCTGGTGCAGGTGCTCCAACTGGCGGACGACGACCTGCTGGATCTGCGGATCCTCCATCGTCGCGCTGCGGATCACCTGGACGTGATCGACGAAGCGCGCGATCGTCGCCGCGAGCCGCTGGTTGGGCGTGGCGATCAGCCAGGTCCTCCGGAAATTGATGTTCGCCTCGGACAAGTCGACGGCGTTGTGCTCCTCCGCCGCCTTCTTTGCGCGGGCGAGGGCGACGGACAAGGCGGCCAGCGCATAGTCGTCGATCGCCACCGCGGCAGAAGCTGCCGCGCGTGGTTCGAGCATGCGGCGCACCTCGAAGATCTCGATGATGTCCTCGCGCGAGAGGACGGGGAGCGAGAAGCCGCGCGTGGTGCCGACGAGGTAGCCTTCGTGCACCAGCCGCAGCAGCGCCTCGCGCACTGGCATGCGCGAGATGTTGAGTTCGGCGGCAAGAGCGGTGTCCACCAGCCGGTCGCTGGGCGATACTTCGCCCGCGCGCAGGCGCTGCAGAATCGTCTGGTAGGCGCGGGCTCCGGGCCCTTCCGCAACCGCACGCGTCGCGCTCATGACATTGTCCTCATCATCCCGGATTTCGTATACATATATAGCGGGGCAAAGCCCATTTTTCGCACCGAGGCAACCCGCCTTCCCTGCGGACGTGTGGACGAGCCGGTTTTTGGGCGCGACAATCGTATATGGAAACGCTCGGAAAGCAGGGAGCGTCAGTCGCTCTCTCAGGGATAATCGCGCTGCAGGGCGGTATCGGTGCAATATTTCACGATCGTCATCGCCCGCGCGATCGTCTCGCGTCCGGTGACGAAGGCCGAACTACCGTCCGCCTTGCGGCCTCGTGCAAACTTGGCGAAGGTATCGTCGAACACCGGGTGGTTGGACAGCAGCACGTCTGCGTGCTCGCGCTGCGCCATCGCGGCGAAACGCTCGGCCGAGGCGGCCATGGTCTGATACTGTTCGCGCGTGCGGCTGTTGAACGCGGTACCGCCCCATAGCGCGACGACGTGACGCTTGCCTTTGTCGTGGACCGGGAACAGCAGCGACAGCGTGCCAGGCGTGTGGCCCGGCGTTTCCACCAGCTTGACCGTGGTGCCGCCCAGCCGCAAGTCCATCGAACCGTCCACCACCATGTCGCGGCCCGGCTTGGGATCGGTCCAGCGGATGGTCGCGGCGATGCCGTCCCAGTCCTTGCGGCTGGCGATCACTCGCGCTCCGAACGTGTCCTGCAGATAACTGGCGCCGCCGTAGTGGTCGGCATGGGCATGAGTGACGACCACGTAACGGATCGTCGCCGGATCGAGGCCCAGCGCCTTCAGCCCGTCGACGATCTCGGG
>Ga0247734_1001694_pt1 | contig 16208 bp, 10 predicted proteins | sample UWRJL103311B2_FD_180933 | JGI IMG/M metagenome (GOLD analysis project Ga0247734, IMG submission 180933) | Plant litter microbial communities from Arlington Agricultural Research Station in Wisconsin, United States - UWRJ-L103-311B-2 | ecosystem: Environmental > Terrestrial > Plant litter >... | reverse complement strand
ACCAGAACATATTTCTTGGATTTTCAAAGCAAGCTTATCATGGTTGAATTAATCTCTCTTGGAGATGAGCATTTAACTTATACTTGCATAGCCAACCTCGGGTTGACTCCGGACTGATACCTGCGGTAAGCTGTTGTAGTATGGTATTCCTGTAGTGTTCATGTAGAGCCGGGAATTTCCCAGTACGTAACATCCGATCCCCTATTTCCCGAGAAGATAGCGTTAGACAAAACATCCTTGTTTATATAGGAGAGTTCAGTCTACAGTAATAAGCAAGCCTAATACGAACTTTTCTCCATGGGGTCGATGTTCATCTCTCATATTGGAACTTGGAAATTCCCATGCGTTTTCCGTGCCTCACTAGTCTAAAACCATTGTGATCTGATTCGTGATCCGCTGTTGTTAGCGGGGGTCGCTTAAGGTTAAATCAACCCCCTGAGATCCTGATTTCGTCCTACAAAATCCCAAGAAGATGCCAGGCAAGAGGACCCTGAAAAGACGCATTACTGCGGCAAAGAGCTTACCTGGACGTCATGTAGCTACTTTCTACTTATATGATTTCATCTTCTAAACTCGTATTCTCCCCCTTGCGGGTACTGGCATGATGCTTGCCTGGGTTTGCACGACGTCTTATGACCTGCTGCCTCCTAGGACCCACTTTAGACGACTTGAAATTAGAGATTCACTTGGATAACTTCTATTTTAGTCTTGGTGATTTGCGGTGTGCCTGAAAATCATGTATTCGATTGGATAATATCACATGTGATGCCTGTCTGGTAGCTTAGATGCGTAACCATAGAGTCATAGTTCTGAATTTGGATAGGGGATAGTGGTCCCGTCGTCTTAGAAAGAGTATAAAAGAAGTGATGCATTCTCTGTAATGAAATTGCTCTTCACCTCATCCAAGTCATTATCTCAGCATTTTCAAACAAATTAGTCTTTCGTTGCAACTATCCCACAAGTCAAGCCAATAGATTACCATAATGCACTCTTTCAAGGTCATCGCCGCTGCACTCTGTGCTACCGTCGCTATTGCAACACCCATTGCTTCCTTTGCTGGGACGCTTGAAAATCGTGCTTTACCCAATTGTAAGCGATCAAAAAATTGCAAACTTTACAGTGTCCAAACTCTAACAAGGTTTTAGGCACTACATACACAAGTGTTGCTGCTGGAAGCGTTTGCATTGATCGCCCCTCAGACTGTAACTACTTCTCTCTCAATCACATTCCCTTCCTAACATTACCTCAGGCACCGCAACCTATCTCGTTCAATCAGGCGACACCTGTCAAGCCATTGGGGCCAAATTTGGAAACTTCACGCTCTCCCAATTCCGCTACTGGAACCCAGATATCGGACAAACATGTGGTGGTCTCCGAGCCTTCGTACCTGTCTGCATCAACACACCATGGTACACTTTTGTGCCACCGGTCCAAGCTGCCTCTGGAACCGTCGTGGACGCTTCTGCTGTCCCAGTCCCGATCATGGGTGGTATTGTGGCTAATTGTAAGAAGTTCGAATATGCGGAGGGTGGATTGAGGGTTGATACTATTGTGGCCCAGAATAAGATTACTATGGATCAGTTTCTGAGTTGGAACACGGCAGTTGATAAGAATTTCCCATCTGTCTGGGCACAGTATTGGTGTTGTGTTGGTGTTTGAGCGGATTAAGAATTGAGAGGAGGAGATTGATCTCAGAAAGTCGTTTCTCCGAGTGTTAAGGAAGACTGGAAGACTGGAAGATGAAGGCTTAACTTTCTCGAACCTGATTAAACTTAATGCAACAATTTAGCAAACCCCCAAAGTTCCTCTGACCGTGCAAGTAGTATCAGGCACACTCTCCATATACCTTAAAAGGGAATCGTGCCCCACACGTGTGGCGCAACAGAAAAGGGGGTGAATCACGTACACAAACGAGGCTAGCACCACAGTCGTCCTCCCCTCGACCTATGTATAAAAACCAATTGCGAAAAAGATCCCAACATATGCGTTACCACGAGTTCTCCGGATAGCCTAATGGTCATCTCAGTCAGACGGCATAATACCAGGGGTTGATCTTCGGACTAACAACTACAAGTCGCATCTGTTGAGCAACGCCCTCTTGAGCCTGGATCCCGAACGAGAGTCAGCCTACTTAGCTTTCTCCCCTATCCGTCACAGGCAGTTTGAAAAAGTGACTATTATAGGGGCGGCCAAAAAGAGGGTAGGTGTGGAATGTAGTACAGGGGTAACGACCTTGGGCAAAGTAGTACTCTAGTTTCTAGTACCTAGACTCTAGGGGGAATCTTGTTTTGCTATTTTGGTTTAGCAAGGTTTTTTAGGGGTTTTTTAGGGGTTTTTTCTTTTTTGGTATATGAGATTAGCCAACGCGACTGGTGAAGGGTTTTTGGGGAGCGGGGAGATAGAGCTTATAACGCGACGGTTGAGGTGGTGGACCAACCGCGTTTAAAAGCACTACTGCGTAATGAAGTGTGTAGTTGATTCCTGGCAATGTCTTGGAGAATCTAATGTCACTTATGAATGAATTAGTCAAGACACAATCTCACTTCAGTTGTTATATGCTGCGCATAATTCATTCAGCACGCAAAGAGAATGCATTGCAATTTATGCAAGAACAAGTGAGTAATTGTTGCGGTCCCAAAGACTTATATCCATACCAGGGCGAAGAATTGCCTCGGAATGCGAATTTCAGAACAAAGGAAAAGTACAGTGTGCCCTTGCTTTACTAAGGCAAAACGTCGCTGCCACAAGTTAAGATACCACCGTACGTACATTAGGAGCTGAAGACGATGATAATAATGCAGTTTTGCAGGACGCTTTCAACTGCAATAACAAACACCTAGTGCCGGATACAAGAGAATGTATTCCGAGATAACTAAAACAATCCCATCTCTGTATATTCCCAATAGTGATTGATCGAAAATTCGCAAATTCAAAGCAGATAATCACATATTGCAAGTCCGCTTGGGATTTCAGTAACTCCAGTACCTTCGTCTTGGCAATGGGAAGGTGTGTAGCAACGGCAATAAGAGTATAGGAGATCATAACTACAAATATGAGAGAATCATACAGCAATATAGCAGTACAGCAGGACGAAGTTATTGAAATTCTTCCTTCGGATATGAATAGTGAATAAGAAAGATAAACAAAGCGGTCACCAAGAAACTACAATTTTTTGGGGCAAATAGCAGGGTCTCAAATGGTTTAGATGACTAAAATACTACGCCATGTTCATAGCGAAGTGACGAATATGCGCTATGGCAATATTCCCTTATCATTAATCCCGTGAGGAAAGATGCTCTTGCTGATAACAGATAAGTGAACAAAAACCTGAACAGTCCACCTCTGACTCCTAATTGGTGGTAAGGGTAACGGCGACAATTAACCACGTGCAAAGTTTGTTTGGCTGACTTAGTCAAATACGATAACTAAAGTATAGTGCCACTTGGTTGGTATGGGGGTATCATGTTATTAATTAAATTTGTGCTCCTTAGGCGGATGTTATATCGTACCGGTGACCACTTCCCTCCCTAATACCTCCACCTCTCCCAATTCTGACGTTCTCCTCCTTTCCAAAATCCATCGTTCTCCTGTGGGTGAACCTGGGTCATCCTCCTTCAAGTAGCTGATACTATCTGAACTAGTTGTTGACCTATGTCTCTTAAAGTCGCTTTCCTTTTCAGATTTCTCTTTGTCAGGTGAAGTGCTTGTACTTTTGCTTCCATCTCTTGCTGGTAGAGGCGCAAACCCAGCCATTGCCAATGTGGGACTCGCCGGTGCTGAACTATTTACACTTTGGATACCTGTCAGAATGCTACTGGCACTACTCGCTCTCTTATGGCCTCCATATGGGAGAGTAACCGTACTACCATACGTCCAGGGTGGGAGTTGTCCTTGAATTGGGCTCGACTCATCTCCTGGACCTGCCGGGCTGCCATTGCTACTATGCAGACTAGCTTGACTACCGCCCCATGCGCCTCTTCGCAATCTCAACAGGGCGTTGAGGCTCATGTCCCCTTCATAGTCAGGCGAGTTCATCAACTGAGAAAGGCCGGGACTGGTTAGGGATTCTGGTCGATGCATGCCAAACATGAATGAATTGCGGTTGGAGTATTCAGATCGCTCGGTAATAGGAGTAAGGTTTGGTTCCTTGGAAGCCACACGATTGCTTTGGCTCCTATTAACACCTTCAGAACCACGTGGCCCAAAATAGCCACCGTTGGCGTACTCAGCTTCACCAGCAGCTGGGGCCGAGTAAAATCCAAACTCCTGGCCGTAGAAGCCATCGGTATCATAAGCGAGAGCTTCAGCATTGGCAGCGGCAATAATGTCATCCTCTTCAATAGCGTCATCGTAATCGAAATCGTCCTTTTCCTCTAAGTCATAAGACGGAGAAAACGGTTCACGGAGAGAGGTGTGGCTAGTATCAGACAAGAGCCCAAAGTGAGACTCTCCTTGATCAGAAATAGTTCGGCCCGACTGAGTGCTGTCCCGTCGAAATTTTCCGTTCGCGGCAGCATTGAAAGCAGCTTCCGCGAGTGCTGATTGGTATGCGGCCAGCTTGTCATGGGTAAGACTTGGAGCTTGCCCAACTGCACTTATTCGCACATTGTTATTCATAACAGAAGTTTTTGGGGCCAAAGACCCCGTCGAGACAATTGTCTCTGTAGCCTCATTAGACAGGCGATCGGTACCCACCTCCTCAAGTATCTTATTGAAAGAGGAGGATGGATCCGTAGTAAGAATCGGTGGGGAGTACAAAGTCGGCAGTGATGGAAAGGCCTTTAGTGGCCTTCCGTACTGATCCGTGTCAATATTATCAAAGACAGATTCGTCAAACTCGAATCCGTCCTCTCCAAGATCGCCAAATTGGCCATCATCGAAATAGAGATCATCATCATCAAGCCCTGGCATGGAGTTTTGTTCCTTGATTTGGGATATCTTGGTTTCTAATTGCTCTCCGACTTCTGAGAGTAGCATAGTAGACGCCTGCTGTGAACTCAAGCCATATGCTTCTGTGCCTTGTTCTATTGGATTTTCTGGTGACAGATGCTTGTCTAGCGCAGCTTCAAAGTTTTGGGGAGTAGTCATTGATGGATACGGTGAGTTTTTTGTCATTGCAAAACCAATGACTTCTCCGTTGGCGTCACGAGGCGTATTTGGTAGGCTGTAAGGGCTCAATGGGCTGGCCAGGGAATTTTGGAAAGTGAGACCTGCGATGTTCTCATGGTCATCCAATATGCCTTCATTTTCGTCAGTTGCGTCAGCATTCACGCCGGGTATTGGTTCCTCTAAATAGATATCGGCGGTTTCCTCATAATCGGCATTCACGCCTGGAATTCTTTCCTCCAGGCCATCATCATCATCCATGTTATCATAATCATAATCTTCTTCATACATCATATCATCATCTTCTGCATTTTCACCCTCTTTGCTCTTCTCCAATGCCCTCTGCCGATGTCTGTCTTCTAGTAATCGCTCTTGCTCGGCTGCTCCTATCATATCGAAGCTAAATCTTGAAGATGTGCTTTTCATATGTTTTGGGAGGGGAAATCCTGGTGCATCATTTATTGATCCTTCAGACACATTGCGTGGCCGAGTTTTCCCCGGTGAACCACCAGGCTTGTGTACCGTAGAAGCAGGATCTATTGATACACGCCTTGAAGGACCAGCACTTGTTCTCCCCTCGGATTTTGGTGGAATAGGAGGAGGAATATTGGACGTGGGATCATATAGATTTGACTCCAAATCTGGATCTTTTTGCATGTCGTCATTTCTTATTAATGTTGAATTGCTAATCACTGGCTTTTGAACGCCTCCAGCATATGGGAGGCTTGGTAACGTTAAATCTGATAAGTCACTGGCTTTCCGCACATGTGGCCCAGCAGCTGGATACTGTGCTTCATCAAAATCTTCTGTGAATACTGGCGTATGGCTTCCTCCACTCCATGGTCCAACCGGGGATTCCTCAATAGTTGGTTCCGCCGGTGAATTACTGGAGCCGCTTTTGTAGTTTCTTGGAGTATGACCTGAGCTTTCTTCAGTCCGCACATCAGGAGTGGAGACTATTCTCCTCGGTCTAGGAGCACTGAAATCGTGAACCACTGTCCCCTTAATTCTGGGGTCGAAGGTTTCGTTAAAGGGTTTTTCTGTCCGACTTGACTTCAAGGACTCCGCGGAAAGTTGAGCTACAGAATTAGACGTGCGTCGACGAGCAAGGAGTGACATAGGGTTGAGGAGATTCAACCGCTTTCCTGCTCGAGGTTGGGATGGCTCAAATCCAGATACAGGTTTGGAGCCAGGCGGAGGGGTAGCTAAACGTGCTCCGGTTGGGCGTCTGCCGGTCATAACTGGCTTGCTTTGTGACTCTGATGCGGTCGATAATTGCCAACTCCTCGAGGAGGACTGTTCTCTGGAGCTCAAATCTAGCTGAGCACTAGTTTGAGGTCTCGCAGCTATTGTATTTGGTGGAGGGCCTAGATTTCCAGCAGACTCTGGTCTTTGTGTGTCGGGATTGAGCATTCTTAGATGTTCGCTGAAAGTGCCCAAGTTTGTAAGACCTTTCCCCCTTCTCGAATCCTCCGCACCATTGTGAGTGTGTGCATCCTTTTCCAAGCCCCCGTCCCATTGTTCAGGCACGCTCGATACTCGCACAAGTGGTGGCAATGAAGGCGGAGGGGAGAATTTGGTTGGCAGATTTTGGTTTGAGTGGTTGGCATGATGATGCGTTCGCGGTGGGTGAGCGTGCTCTGACGATGGATGTATTGGTCTTTCCCACGAAGGCGCCTGTTCTGGTACTGGGGACGTGGAAGCAGATGGCGCACGCCGGTGAGGGCGCAGATATGAAAACATCTAAACCGATATTCATGCAATTGATAGCCGAAGTTGTTCTGTTTAATAAAAGCCCGCCTGCAGTAACCCGTAGGGTTCAATGTGTTCACCGGCTCATATCATAACGAAACAACCTTCCGCCACAGACCTGGCTTTCTGGCGTATCCCTTTTGTATATCAGGGCTAAAGAGCCAGTAGGTGAGATGAGAGTAATCCTGGAGACCGCAAATGGCAGAAACCCGGACTCCTTCAGGTGGATGTCGTGAGGAAGGCAGGAAGGAGGAGGCCGTTTAGCATCAAGATACAGGAATCACTTGTCCTTGGAATAAAATTTGGATTGGCGAAGACTATAAAATGAATTCAGAGGCGCTTCAAGTCACGTACAAGTACAGTACAGTAAGAATAAACATAAAAGATCAGATTGCTTGTATGACAAAATGATCTGAAAGAAACGTGGGTACAAAAATGTAATCAGTTGTGGCGGGGCCCATAGTGTTATTTAGCCGCAACCAGGGCCTGGGAGGCACCGTCTTCCGAACCGCAAGGGAAGTGGACTCTGTGCACCGCCCACTTGCAAACAAAACAATAACACTCGCAGTCAGTATTTGATCAACATCAACATAGCCAACGTCTCATTCTAGAAAAGCTTCAAGGGAAAACTCTAGGCTTCGAAAACTACCACGAGGTTCTAGTGGGGGCTAGACATATTCTTTAAATTACTCTTGTTTCCTTGCCGCGACCACAGCATTATTAACCACAACCACTTTACGAGTGCAACTTTAGAATCTTCAGTCATCCAATACTCCAATCAGGAATGCCAGAGCAAAGTATTAACTTTAACCCTGGCAGGTGGGAATATAGCACATGCTCCATGAGGTTTATGAAATGAGGCGGGCAGAGAATCTCTTTTCAATTCACGACAGTCAATCTTTGAAAGCCACATCACGACTTGGGAGATACGGCTGCATAGATAGCTCTATATAATTGTGCACTTGAGGTATTGTATGTACTGTACAATGGAGAACCTAGAAAAGCAACTTCAATTCGCGCTTTACCCACGCCCTCTCAAGAACTCTTCTTATTTCCGTATGGCTCAAACGGATGAGGAATAACTAGCTACGTCTGCCATCGCAATATACTCAGAGCAGCGTCTAGACTTAGTGATCGAAAAAGGGTGTTTGCCCGTTAAGGCCAGCCGTTAGTCCGAAAGCGACACAGTGAAGTTTGAAATTATATTCTTCGTCCCGCTATATCTGCGGAAGAAGACAGAATAATTATCAAACATCACAAGGTATGAAGTCTAGTATGAGTAAAAGATGTCTGATTTCTTCTCTTACAGAATTCCTATCTAAATATACTAATTTATTATGAGGAAAGTGCGTTGGACGTTGAGTCCAATAATAATGCTCCCACCGATATTCCAGTATACATGGAGATGATCATTGTTCCTGTAAAAGAAGCGTTAAACTAATTCATGGTGTTCATAACGATAATAGATTGCTATAAAGTCAGAAGCAAATCAACACCGTATCTATCGGAACCATAAATCATGAGTACAACCAAAATAAGCGACTTATCCAAATCCAATTCAAACAAGCCATTATATCTGATATCCAGTCTATCGAGTCTTGTCCAAAATATAATACGTGTTGAGTCAGTCCTAAGTACAGAACTAAAAAGGATCAGAAATCTTACAGCGTTTGTAATTCTCAGCTTACTACTAGATATGATATGTGCTTTGCAATATCGAAACACCTTGCTCTTATTTTTAATAAAGATGCATCAAGAAAACCTTCTAGATCAATGCATGCAGTTTTTTTCTTAAGCTTTGAGATAAGTTATCGCTCTTCTTTCTTGTTTTCAGCGGCCTTCCTGTATCAGCCAAGGTAAACCTCAATACTCATCTTTTCAGATTGGTGTAGATATGCCTTTTCGTGGAAATATAATAACGAGAAAGCAATAATACAATACACTAGAAGAATAAGATTTCAGCCTTTTCAGAGATAAGCCAGTAGGCAGCTAAGCTACGAACGTTGCATAGGAAATATGTTACGCATGTGATATTACCCCATAGTAAACGTCTACGAAGCAAGATGGTTGAACATTATACTGCCATAAACACAGGCAATGCCACTTCGCGTCCTTCTTATTTGACCAAAAGGTAATCCTCATAGCAGTCGGCCATCCAAGTTTCTCAATCAAAGGCCTGAGTGAGAGTCAATGTTGAATATCTGCAAATCCAGGTATCTGCTAATAAATTATCGAGCGCCAAGCTCAGCACGACTAGAGACAACAAGTTCCATGAGCAATAACTGCCATAGAGCCATAGGAAGTTGTCCTCCATGATACGAGGTGGCCATATTAAAGATGGACAATTATATGAATATAGAAGTGAACTTGAAAAGAAGTCGTGAGATATAAGATCTTTTTGAGGATAACGGGCTAGTCGCTATTTTTTGAGCGCTGTGCAAAGAGTTATAAATGAAAAGAACGAATACTCTAAACAAAAACTATGCTCATCCAAGAAGTCACCTCCTGAAATTCATTTTTAGCAAACCAGTACTCATTGGCAAGGTTCTCCAAATCCGGTGTCAACCGGTATGTTTTGCCTAACAAATACAGTCTATTCTGAATAAGCTCCTTAGAATTGAGGAACACGATTAATATGAATAAACCTAACTCTCTTGCGAATACATCGTTCCTAGCCATAGTGTATGGGCATGTAGCCTTGGTTATCCATTCAATACCTATACCTTGACACAAATACTGGGAATGTAATATAGAAAATTCTGCTTATGGAATGAAAAGAGTTCTTGAAGCCGTTTTGAACTGTAAGTTGGAAAAAACCATAAACAATCGGTGAGGTTGCCTACACATCGAGACATCTATGGAGAGGTAGTACCTATTACTATGGTTCTGGTACTCAACTTCTATTTATTAATCTACAGCTATTAATCTTAAGCGACAGTTTGATCGCTGAAACCTTATCCTAGCGGGCCTAGGCCTAGGCCTATGTACAATAGTACATACTTAGCCCCCAATTCATAGCCTCGCTAATCTTATCTGCAATATGACATCAACACGGCCCGTCAACCTGGGTTCCAAAACAGGGACACAGACGCAGCTATGCATAATATGAATACCGGTATTTTACCACGATCTAGTGTCTACAGTTTAGCTGCAAAGTAGGTCTAGGTCTTTTCTTGCCTTCCCTCGTGTTGATTTAATAGTTTCTCAATCACGTCTTGCAATGTCTCAACCAGGCCCATCCCAAGCTCCACCATCCTCTCCTACACCTAACCCGATAGTAGCAGCTGGACGCAAAGTCAAATCAGCTCTAACGTCGCGCCAACGGCCAAGTGTTCGAATATTACGCGACTCTACGTCCGCTACAGAGTATGATGCCGAAACGGTGGACTTGCTTGACGTTGTAGGTGCGTATAACCAAGCCCAACTTTCAATAAGTAGATAGACTGACTTGTCGCTACAGACCCGGAAGTAGCTACGCTTTCGACCCTCACCAATGTCCAGAACTCCCTCTTCGTCCCATCCCTTGGGAAATTTGTCAATCGTCAGCCTGCATATAAGCTTGAGGGAAGACCTAAGGAGGCACGCGCAATCGATAAGCTCAAGAATATATTAAAGAACTTCTCAAACCCAGTGAAAAAAGAGAAAGATGAGGACATATTAAGCAATTCACAGTATGCCATTTTGCCGGATGGAGAACGGCTCGAAGGCTGGACGAATGAAGACAAGGAAGAGCTCGATGATGCCGTAAGACACATGCTTCACTCAAAACGAGCACAATTCAAACGTGCCATGAAAGGATTTGGGCAGTATGTACGCCGACGTCAGTTTGTCCCTTATCCCGCTCTCCATACACCTATCTAAATGATGTCTATAGCTATGGGATTATTCATAACAGTTTACGCTACCTTGATCACGCTGTTCGGAGCTGCTTGGGTGTTTTTCCTTATCGGTTGGATATCGGTGGGCTCGAAGCACGATTACGTCGTCAATGTTGTTGATAATGTGTTAGTGGCCCTTTTTGCAATAATCGGTGATGGTTTGGCCCCTTTTCGTGCAGTCGATACCTACCACATGGCTTATATTGCCCATTACCACCGCAAGACCTGGAAAACTCGCCAGAAGCTCGGCCTTCCGGAACTAGTGGATCGCAATGATCTGCCTGAGCGTAAAGCAGAGACTGAATCTACTCAAGTCGACCTTGAGAGCCTAGTTGCTCGGAAAATGCCCCGTAGTCTAGCTCGAAGAATTGCGCCAATGATTCCAAAGGGATATGGTGAGAGAATGATCGCCCGCAGCAAAACCAATGATCCGACTTTCGAATCCTCCGTCCTAACCCCAGAGGAGCAAGCCAAACTCGAATATCACGAGCGGAAATTCTCCAAAAGCCACACTTTCTATAAACCTCACGAGACAGCTACTCATTATGCTTTCCCACTCAAGCTTCTTATCACTGTTGTCGTATTGCTTGATTGTCACTCTGCCTTACAAATCACTCTGGGCGCCTGCACATGGGGTATTAATTACAAAACTCGCCCATTCGCTCTAACAACCGTGATACTTTGCTTCAGTATCACCTCTAATATTCTGGCTGGCGTTCTGATCTCTAGAGGTGACAAGAAAACACGCAAAACAGAGGTGATTGAGCGCATGATGCGGCAAGAGCTTACAGCGGAAGCCATAGAACAAATCCAGGATCGCCGCTTAAAGGAAGCGGAAGAGCGAGGCGAGCTCGATCCATTCATGAAGAAGAGAATTGAGGAGGGGAGGGCTCGGAAGGAAGAAGCCGAAAACGAGGAGATTAAGAAGTCATGGAAGAGTGTACCATCACTACCCAAAAAGCTTCTTGGGAAAGGCGAAGATCATAGACAACCTTCACTACCGCAAGAGGCACGGAGATCTAGTTCTACTGTGGCTGTTGATGCTACTTCTAAAAGCAAGAAGTCTAAGTCCAGAAGCAACGTAGCATTACCACCTGTAACGGAAGATGTTACACGTCCGCCACCAGCATTGAGACCCAGTGAAGAGCCTTCAAAACAGGGAAGGGGACAAAAGATTTTGGGAATGATTAGGAAAGCAGACTTGGACAAGAGCTAAATTGATAATTCCGAATTCCGTTCTCTATTTTACCATTTAAACCCTTAATTCAGACATAAGTAATCAATCATATTACTGACATTCTAAATTGAGACAAAGGTTCACTAGATTAGAGCTAATTTCCGCGATAGGGATCTTCACAGGCTTGCTTTTCTTTGAATCCCAACGCTACTTGGTATATAATATCTCCATGTCCTACACTGAATACCAAATCTTCGTCCAGAGGACGATGAAACTAAAGTTCCCATATAAATCCTTGAAATTTAAAGTCCCATTACTATACATCTATTTAAAAAGAAATCATAAGTCCGTCTGTCGATTATGATGCTCGGTAGTCTTGGTTTCTTAAAGTATATGGACCTTCTTAATTTAGTAAAACCAACTTATTGTTACAGTACACATTGTGTTACACGTCGGTTAACAAAAAAGAAAGAACAAGTTCTCCATGAATCGAAAAGCAGCTCTCATTATAGCTTATGTAATGCTTACATAATGAAATTTGGGCGGCCAAGATTCGCGAACTTGCCTTGCTTCGTCATATCACAAGAAGGCTCATTTCCTACATCAGCATCACCAATAATTTTATGTGCCATTGCATTCAGGAACTCAGCATACCTCAACTATAGATTAATCGACTAGGCCTTCAACATCTTGCAACAAAGGTTGTCTATCGCTTTCAATGACTGTCTAGTCTGATTGCTCGAAGCCTCGGCCACCAGATCATGTTGTCGCAATGAACCTCCGTACATTATTCCGCTTCTTATACAATGCATCATATTACATTCTATGTACACTACTCGGCGCTCTCGTCTTAGTCACTCCAAGTGACGCCGTCTACCAAGCCTTCAAAAATAAACAACTTTATAATGTGTTCGTCATTTGCGGATGCTACCTACTCACGGCCATCCTGGCCAGTACCATATACATTGTGCGCATGTATACGAATCGTCAAATTCTCGCAGCCATACCTAAAACTTGGATTCCGGTAGAAAAGGGGGATGTTAATAAGAAGGTTAGGAAGATGATTGCGGCTAGCCTTGGCCGGAGTGCTGTAATAGCATGGGATTCACGCCCGCGAATTGATCAGACAGCTCCTACTGTTGTCTCGAATTCAGACGCAAGAGAAGCCATTGTGAGGCCAGAAACCGCGGTAGAAAAGAAGAGAGGATTCGGGGCTCTTCGTAAGCAACGAAGCTCGCACACAGAGCAGGATGACCACATTGTTGTCATACCGCCCACGCAGCCAGTATGGGGAGACATTACACATGATGGATGGTCCTCGCCTGAGTCTCCGGACTTCCCCAATGTTCAATATATAACGGTTATTTTGGAATTGCCGCATTTGATTGAAGCGCGAGCAGTATCTGTTGCTCCACCCGACCCGAACTCGGATTTCAACCAACCCATACCTAATCTTCAAGCTGTTGAGTTATTGCAACGACCAGCGCATATGGGCTTGCGAGACTATGTTGGATATTTGATTGGCATTGGAATCCTCACATCTCCTCCTGCCGCAAGCGACTTCTTAATAGCATATGAGCATGCACGTTTCTCTACGGAGTGTCTATCTGAACATCAGTTTAGACATCTTATGAAATTGTTTGCTGAATTACTTCGATGCATCCAGCCTCTTAGTCCAGCGATCCTTGCTAGCCTTGATATCGATCAACTAGAAAGTGATATCGATGATGATAACTCTTCATCATCCACACCACGAAGTCGGTCGCAACTCTCAGCGGACAGCTTCAGCAGCCGCAGCCGCAGCCCTGGCGAACAGAGTGTGCGAACAGCTCACTCGAGAAGAGGAGGCACCACTGGCTCAACTCCTATCACTAAATTTCCTGAGTTTGTTGCAGCACCGGCAACCCCGAAGAGTAAGAATAGAGCAGTTTCTCGGTCTCCAAGCACCAACAACTTTGCCCAAAGCAGATTACCATACAATGAAAGCAGTGGCGAATCAAGCACGAGTTTGGTTTCATCTACCCAAGGAAGCGTGATACGACTGAGGGGGGCAAATGAAGAGGGAGATTTACCATACACATTAATGGTACCTGGACCACGATAATCGGTGTGTAAAACGACATGAATAGATCAATTTTTAGCGACGGAGTTCAGGAATTAGCACATAGGCTGTGCGTTACAGGCTTTATTACGATAATGTTAAATTATAATTTTAAAAATCTTCAATCTCGAAGGCCAATGCCTCCTTTTGGCAAGGTGTGTTTTCCCCATAAATGTCTTACTATTCAACGAATGTCTAGGATCAAATACTTGCGATGCAAGGCAGATCAAATCATGTGACCCTTCCAAGTGAGTGTCTTTAGCAGAATTAGGAAGTTCCTTTTCACGACCTAGAAACAAATAAATCGGCATAAATAATACCGACAACAATAGGCCGTGCTTTGCATATGCTGCGTCCAGGAGCCCAGACATTGGCTTCTCACAAATATTAATACGTCAGTTTTAATTGACTCGGCCATTGCTCACTGTTCCAGCATATCCAGAAGCGGCAGGTCATCAAATTGGAGACAAGTGTCAATGAAGCAAGTCGCTTTTTACCACCGCCATTGTCTAAACTTCGAAGTCCTAAGGCAGGAATTTCTCCTTGAGATGTTTGCCAGAAAGTTGCTGTTTGGTTCCCCATCCGGATTGTCGAATGTCCAATATACTTTGTTTGCATTTTTTGTTCTCGTTATGGCTTTTCTCTTGGTAACATTGCTTTGATCTAGCACTCCATAAATCAGAGAATCAATGTTTCCTTGTTCATGAAGGCGACAGACACTTAAGCCTACGTTGCGGCGTTATTTCTAAAATCGAGGAGATCGACACCCGTTTGGTGTAGGGGTTTATCTTTCCTGTGTCATGAAGAAAAGAAGTCATGGTGTGCATGGAGTAGTGTGCACTGTATGAGCATCCAACTGCATTAGGTTCGAAGCCGAACCGGTTTTGTCCTTTGGACGAACTGTGACACCTTGCCTTACCTTTATATTACGCTTCTGTCAGTATGTTATCATAATGGAGTGAACTATGAACATACTGCGTTTCACATGTCATGTAGCTAAGTCTGCTGTCCTTCTTCAAAATCTTCATATACTCTCACCCTTTATAGCTTGTGGTAGCAGCTTCATACTCATGGAGGTATGCTTCCATAGAGTATGCATGTGCATGAACGCTATCATCGACGGTTGAGTGACTGTATTCGGGGTTGGCGTTGATAGGATCCTCGATATAACGGTCGATTGAGTATCCGTCAGGAGACTGGCTGTGATTGTGGTTTGATGTACCAGTGGTGGCATTCGAGTAGGATGTTGAAGGGTGGTTCTTTGTGCCGGCAGAGTTCGACTTAGACTTCTTAGACTTTGCATAAGAAGATGCGTGCTTGCTTTTCTTGGAACTGCCCATGCACTATCAGTGACTGTGTTTCAAGAAAGGAAATACATAATCATAAGGAAGTGAAGTGAAAATATGTAGTTTTCGGGATGGCGAAGTAATGGAAAGGGAGCTGTACCTCTTGACAGTACCGTTAGTAGCGTGATTAGATTGAGTATTAGAGTTCGTCATGTTGAAATGAAGTGGTGCAACTGAATGATTTGTTTATTGGGTTATGCACGTGAGATATATATAAAACGCCAGTCTCGAGTTTTAGAGAGTTTTCTCATTCTCGAAGGGGGAGATGGCTGTTGTTATATAGGATTCAAATACAAATGGAAACGAAAGATGTGCTGGCAAACCTCCATGAGGCTCCTTGCGGAAGCAATGTATAAAGCTCAAAATCCTCTAGATTCCTTAGGTTCCTTAGGTTCCTAATTTGAACTGTGTTGTAGTTTGATAGGCAATTACATTGGACTAAGACATCTACACGGGAACTGGGGGAAAGGGTGCAGGTGCAGGTGCGTGCCATTACCAGGGTATGTCGCCAGCTGCTTACAGTATACTGTACATACAAAGCAGCCAGGTGCAGGTGGGAAAGGGTACAGGCGGCGGTGCAGCGTGGAGTATACCGCTATCGTGAACGGTGTGTACGCATAATAAGGTACTACTTACAACTTACAAACTATACATACGGTTGGTTGGAAAGACCCCATTACGATCTGGTTGCCAGGCTCTACAGGTTCCACTCGCCTATCACACCTCGTCCTTGCGTCCCTGCCACACCGCTAGCTGTATTCTATTAACCCAAACCACCAGTCAAATGTTGCCCCAGCCACACCACCAGCTTTATTCTGTTAACCCGAACCACCGGTCAGGTGTTGCTC
>Ga0247734_1001693_pt1 | contig 16211 bp, 11 predicted proteins | sample UWRJL103311B2_FD_180933 | JGI IMG/M metagenome (GOLD analysis project Ga0247734, IMG submission 180933) | Plant litter microbial communities from Arlington Agricultural Research Station in Wisconsin, United States - UWRJ-L103-311B-2 | ecosystem: Environmental > Terrestrial > Plant litter >... | reverse complement strand
ATCATTCATAGCCAGACATGCCGAGCAGCCAGGCTGACGAAGTTCAAAACCTGCTTCTGTCAAAATATCCAGAATTCCTTCTGCTTTGATCTGAGCTTCAACAATATGCGAGCCAGGAACAACCCACGCCGTCACATTATCCGCTTTTTTACGTCCTTTTACGATAGATGCAAATGCACGGAAATCTTCAATACGCCCGTTGGTGCAGCTACCAATAAATACGTAATCGATTTTCTTGCCCAACATAGATTCATTTTCATGGAATCCCATGTAATTCAGTGACTTATCATAAGTGGTTTTTCCACCTTCAACTTGTTCAGCAGTAGGGATATTGAGAGAAATTCCTTGCCCCATTCCTGGATTTGTACCATAAGTGATCATTGGTTCAATATCCGCAGCATCAAAAGTATATTCCAGATCAAAAACAGCACCTTCGTCTGTTTTCAGTGTTTTCCAGTATGCTAATGCTTCTGCCCATTTCTCACCTTTTGGAGCTAGTTCACGACCGTTAATGTAATCGAAAGTAGTTTGGTCAGGGGCGATCATGCCGCCACGCGCACCCATTTCAATACTCATATTACAAACCGTCATACGGCCTTCCATGCTCATGTTACGGAATACATCACCGGCATATTCTACAAAATATCCGGTTGCACCAGCTGTTGTCAATTTTGAAATAATATATAACGTAACATCTTTTGGCGTAACTGCTTTACCCAAAACACCATTTACGTTTACACGCATTTTCTGTGGTTTTGGCTGCATGATGCATTGCGAAGAAAGTACCATTTCGACCTCGGAAGTACCAATACCAAAAGCGATTGCACCAAATGCACCGTGTGTTGAAGTATGGGAATCACCGCAAACGATTGTCATGCCCGGAAGTGTAATACCATTTTCAGGGCCAACAACATGGACAATTCCGTTTCTTGCATTACCCAATCCCCAGTGAGAAATGCCATATTTAGCAGAATTGGTTTCCAGAGCATCCAGCTGTTTTGCTGAAAGTGGATCCTGAACAGGAAGATGCTGGTTAATAGTAGGCGTATTATGATCCGCCGTTGCGAAAGTACGTTCCGGGTATATAACACCAATATTTCTGCTTTCAAGTCCCAGGAAAGCAACAGGACTAGTCACTTCATGAATAAAATGACGGTCAATAAAAAATATATCGGGACCATCCTCAATTTTGCGTACAACGTGTGAATCCCACACTTTGTCAAACAGGGTACTCGCTTGATTACTCATTTTTTATATTTTAAAATTTCGCCTCTTCATCTTCTTTCTTCACATTAACAAGCGCATTGACTGCTTTTAATATAAAGGAGAAATGAGGATACAAATTACTATAAAATATCGGGAATAAGTATAACGTTAAACGTTCAAAAAGTAGTGATTTTGGTTTGGAGGTAGGGTTTGGGCGGGAAATGGTATTTGGGCATATTGAAATTTACCACATATTAAGTAATCAGGTAAGTGCAAATTGACGGGTTATCACGAAACGTTCCTCTGGAACGTAAAAATCACTTTTTAAACATTCTTACTACCCAAAAGTCGTCCCGATGGGACGTTTTACAAAACGATTAAAATTTATTTGTATTTAAAGTCTAATAATAAGTCGTCCCATAGGGACGTCTCGTGGGTAGTAAGGTATTTTATAAACAAATAAGGACGCGTTCCAGAGGAACGCCTGGTGATAGTCCTAAACATTAAATTCAATTGCTTGGATATATCACAAGCCCTTACCCTTGCCTCTTCGGAGTCACCCCAAATTTTTCCTTATAAGTTTTAATAAAATGAGAAACACTTTCATAACCAATTTCTGCACTGATTTCGGTTACATTTTTGGTGCTGTTTCTTAAAAGGAAATCGGCGTAATCTATACGTTTATTTTTGAGCCAAAGTGCAGGAGAAGTGCTGAATTCGTCCTGAAAGTCACGTTTGAATGCAGAAAGACTACGGCCTGATAAACGTGCAAGTTCATTTAAAGTAAGCGGTTTAAGATAATAACTGTTCATTAAAAATGACAGATCCATTTTTTCGCCTATATATAAACTGTAAAGAACTGCACGAAGCTGTTTGGAAGAATCCAGTTCGAGTAAATGCAAAAGCAATTCCTGGAATTTGAGACGAAGAAAATGGTTTTTTAATGCTGTTCGTGAGCGGAAATAGGGAAATACAGATTGAATAAACTTCTCAAAATTATCATCTGCTTTTAATAAAAGGATTGGATTTTCAAGAATAGCAGTTGATTCCCCCACTTCAAAAAGTTCAGGATGCAAGCCTACAAACTCTTTCAGTAATTTTTCATCAAAGAAAAAAACCAGGCTTTTATAAGATTCATTAATGGATTCTGACATGAGATAGAAACCCCGCTGAATAAACAAAATATCGCCCTTTACAACGTGCACTTCCTGTGTTGGACTGGTGAATTTTTTGTCTCCTTCCAGCACCACAATCACTGCATGTTCTTCAAAAAAAACATCATATTTGGAAGGATAAACTTCATTGCGATACGCAACAAAAGTCATATCCTGAATCTTAAGTGATTCAAATTCCTGGGAGCTTATATCAGAGGGAACGCGTAGCATAGTTCAAATATTCAAACCCATTTTGCCAATTACTTTTTCTTAAAAAGACCATTTAAGTTAAGAAAATAATTGAAGCTTAGGCGAGGTCTGTTTGCAAATGGTACTTCTGAAAATAGCGTATTAACATTTGCGAAATGGGATATTTCAATACTAAACTGCCGGCGATAGCTAACTCCAAAATGTGGTCCTAAGAGAACACTGCGCCAGCTGGTCTTGAGAGGAAAGCTATAATCTATTCCAATATATGGCCGGATTTTACCCGAGCCCAAATGACTTCCTACTCCAAATTCCAAAGTTTGAAGGGAAACCTTCCCTCCATAATTATAACCATAAACTTCCTCAGCTGGTACTTTTGGCATTAATAGCAAATTTAGTCTGAAGTAGCGATTATTGAATTTTCGTGGCAGATTGATTCTGACTCCCAAGCCATAGCTTATTTTATAACCAATATCCATATTGTGTTCTTTCCACCCTTCCGGACCTAAGTTCATAGTCAGATCAACGGTAAAGTCGGATTCCTGCTGCGATTGCAATTGCTTAATATGCTTTTCTCCGATGAATGATTCATTATATTTCTCAATATATTTCCGAAGGGCCTTTTGGTCATAACCAGGTAGTTGCATTTTAAAACTTTCAGAATCCGAGAGCAGAACAGGAAGCTGATTCTTGTATTCATCATAGGTAAGCAAAAACTTTTTTTCGCCAATAAGCCGATAAAATGGATAATTTATTAATTCGGTCAATGTCTTATCTTTCTCTAAAAAATAATGAGAAGCCCTTATAGTATTAATGTATTCCAGCAATGTAACTTTTGCGCCGGAAGTAACCTCTCGTAAAAATACAGTTGAAGAATCTTTTGTTTGCAGGGATGGAGCAATGGCATAAGTCTGACTTAGATTAATATCCAATACACCAATTTTTTTACTTTTATATTTTTCGTTAATGGAGGGAATGAAAAATTGCTTAATCTGCTCACTGGTGAGTTTTTGAATAGTCCCGTTTTTCTCGGTAGTAAAATCTATATATACCGGACTTTCTTCCCATCCTTCATATCTTATAAAACCATTTAATGTATCACCTTTTGGAGAAATGACATACCCATCTAAAAATTTACCCTGACTAAAAACATCAGCTGAAATAAATAACTGGACAAAAAGCAAGTAAAATGTAAGGCGTGCAGAGAAAGGAAATCTTGTAAAAATATTAATCATTTAAGTAGTATAGATGAGAGCGAATCGAAATTTACTACTATTTGATCGCTATACGACATTAAATTATCCTTATACCATAAACTGAAATAGATCCGGCTGGTCATTCAAATATTCATACACAATTTTGAACTCATCCATCCGGCTGATTAATGGCTCAAAATCTTCACGGTTTTTTAACTCAATTCCTACCAAAGCCGGACCTTGTTCGCGGTTGGTTTTTTTGACGTATTCGAACCTAGCAATGTCATCATTTGGCCCAAGGACGTTTAAAAACTCTCTGAACGCACCGGAACGCTGCGGAAAACGGATAATGAAGTAATGTTTCAGTCCTTCGTAGAGCATAGAACGTTCTTTAATTTCTTCGGTTCTGGTTATATCATTATTGCCGCCGCTAATTAGTACAACTATATTTTTACCTTTGATTTCATCTTTAACCAAATCCAGTGCAGCAACGGTAAGTGCTCCTGCCGGTTCGGCTACAATAGCCTCTTCATTATAGAGCTGCAAGATTGTTGAGCAAACTTTTCCTTCCGGAATCAGTAAGACTTTATCCAGACTTTTACTGCAAATTTCAAAAGTAATTTCTCCGGCACGGCGAACGGCGGCTCCATCTACAAATTTATCAATGTGATCAAGTGTTACGACATGACCTTCTCTAATCGCATCATGCATCGTTGGTGATCCTTCCGGTTCCACGCCAATCAATTTGGTCTTAGGTGATAATTGTTTGAAAACCGTTGATATTCCCGAAGCCAATCCACCGCCACCGATTGCCATTAACAGGTAATCAATTTTAAAATCAGCATCTTTAAAAATTTCCAGACCAACCGTTCCCTGGCCTTCAATTACCTGAAAATCATCAAACGGATGTACGAAAGTGGCATTATTTGTTTTTTGGTAAATGACAGAAGCGTGATATGCATCATCGTAAGTATCGCCTACTAAGAGTACATCAATCCATTCTTTTCCAAAAAGCCTGACTTGTTTTACTTTTTGCGCGGGTGTAGTTGTCGGCATAAAAATGGCGCCTTTTACCTGCATTTTATTGCATGCGTAGGCAACGCCCTGAGCATGATTTCCTGCACTCGCACACACAACTCCGTCTGCCAATGCTTCCGCACCTAAACTGGCCATTTTGTTATAAGCACCTCGTATTTTATAGGAACGAACGGTTTGCAGATCTTCTCTTTTCAGGTAAATATTTGCTTCGTAATGTTCAGATAAATGTACATTGTAAAGTAATGGTGTGTGGTTAATGATGCCACGAAGTCGTTCGGCGGCAAGAAATATATTGTCGAGAGTGGGAGCGGAGTGAGATGATGAGATCATTCGTGTGGGTAATGCTGGTAATTTTAGTTTGTTGCCGGTACAATGGAATAAATTCCATTGCTACAAAATTGGTCGTACCGATGGTACTATTGAACAATGCCGTAGGTATGACCAATTTTGTAGACCGGGATTTTAATCCCGGGATTAAAAATCAATTGTAATCTAATAAAAATACCCCTAAATCCAAGATTCAGGGGTATTTTCTAAAATGTTGTCCGGTATTTATCTAAATATTGACAAATATATTTTAACTGTTTTCAGGACGCAATCCACGTACAGTTGCACCAGCTAACCACATTTCTGATTCACGAAGTTCAGCCAATTCAACTTCCAGTTTCACGCGGTAGTCAGGTTGTGAGTTACGGGTAATAGAAATTTTAGCTTGTTCGCCGCTTTTTACAGAATTGTAAAGTTGTTCAAAAACAGGTTTTGTAGCATCACGGAATGGTTTCCACCAATCTAATGCACCACGTTGTGCTGTTGTAGAGCAGTTTGCATACATCCAGTCCATTCCGTTTTCAGCAACCAATGGCATCAATGATTGAGTCAGTTCTTCAACTGTTTCATTGAAAGCTTCTGATGGAGAGTGACCGTTTGAACGAAGCACTTCGTATTGTGCTGCAAATATTCCCTGGATAGCGCCCATCAAAGTTCCGCGTTCCCCTGTAAGGTCAGACGTAACTTCACGGTAAAAATCAGTTTCGAACAAATATCCTGAACCAACACCGATTCCCATTGCGATACATTTTTCACGTGCTTTACCAGTTGCATCCTGGAATACTGCAAAAGAAGAGTTCAAGCCTTTTCCTTCTACGAACAAACGGCGAAGTGAAGTTCCTGATCCTTTTGGAGCAACAAGATATACGTCTACGTCAGCAGGAGGGATAATACCAGTCTGGTCTTTATATGTAATACCGAAACCGTGTGAGAAATACAACGATTTTCCGGCAGTCAGGTTAGCTTTAACAGTAGGCCAAAGTTCAATTTGAGCTGCGTCAGAAAGAAGGTAACAAATGATCGTTCCTTTTGCCAATGCTTCTTCAAGTTCAAAAAGTGTTTCGCCGGGAACCCATCCGTCAGCAACGGCTTTGTCCCATGATTTACCACCTTTACGCTGACCAACGATTACATTAAAACCGTTATCACGCATGTTCAAGCTTTGGCCAGGGCCTTGTACGCCGTAACCGATTACAGCGATAGTTTCAGTAGAAAGTACTTCACGTGCTTTTTCAAGAGGGAATTCTTCACGGGTAACTACTTCTTCTTCGACCCCGCCGAAATTTAATTTTGCCATTGATTATTGATTGGATTATTGAATACTGGAAAATAAAAGCAATACTACTAAAAATTATTTCTTTACTGGTAATATTCCCATTCCGCTTCCGGAAGGTAATCTACCAGTGTCTGAGGTGATTTGCTTACTGCAACACGTCCTGATCTAACAAATTCAAGGATTTCGTGCGGTTTGATATAATCGAAAAACTCAAAAATTTCTTCTTCCGTGCCTGTTTTTTGGATAATGACATAAGTTAAATGCCAGTAAACAACCCAGGCTTTGTAAGTCTTGTTAATGGTTTCAATATCGAGTGGTTTGGCGCCAATTGGTGTTGAAATCTTAAACATTGCAATTTCATTGTAGGCAATGTCTTCATTTAAATAACCAAAAACTGCCAGTACTTCAATCACTTTACGGATCTGGCGAACCAGTTTTTCAACAGCTTCGCGCGATTCATGATGAATGACGATCGTAAAGCGTGAAATTCCTTTGCGTTCAGTTTCTGAAACCGTCAGACTATCAATGTTGATACGACGACGGGTCAGAATGGTTGTAATTTTATTTAATATCCCAATCGTATTTTCTGTAAATACGCAAATGGTGTATGTTGTCATGATCTTATGAATTTCTAGTGAAAAATGTAAGTGAATATGAAAAAATCAATTACATTATTCCAGTCTTATATCTGCTACACAAGCCCCTGTTGGAACCATTGGGAAAACGTTTTCTTCTTTTTCTACCAATACTTCCAGTAAATATGGTTTATCTGAAGCCAGCATTTTATCCAGCGAATCATTCAGATCTTCTCTCGCACCGCAAGTATGTCCGTCAATTCCAAAACCTTTTGCAATGGTAATAAAGTCAGGATTTTGAAGCTCAACAAAAGAATAGCGTTTGGCATGAAAAAGCTGCTGCCACTGACGCACCATTCCAAGGAAATTATTATTCAGGATAATAATTTTTACCGGCAAACCACTTTGCGCAATTGTTCCTAATTCCTGAATGGTCATCTGAAAACAGCCATCACCGATTATGGCAACTACTTCCCGGTCAGGAGCGCCTACTTTTGCTCCAAATGAAGCTGGTAATGCAAAACCCATTGTTCCAAGTCCACCGGAAGTAATGAACGAATTTGGTTTTTTGAATTGATAATAACGTGCAGTCATCATTTGATGCTGGCCTACATCTGCTACAATAATTGCTTCGCCCTTGGTTTTATTTGAAAGTGTACGGATTACCTCCGCCATTTTGATTTTTTCAGTTGTAGGAGCAAGTTCTGGCTGTGTGATTTTTTCGTCTTCGATTACATCGAATTTTTTAAATTCTGCTCTCCATGCTTCGTGGTTGTTGTTCTTCACAAGTGGAAGTAACATTTCCAAAGCTCTTTTTGCATCACCTACAACCGGCGCATCTGCCTTCTTGATCTTATCAATTTCAGAAGGATCAATTTCAATATGGACGATCTTTGCCTGTGTTGCATAACGGCTCAAATCTCCGGTAACACGGTCATCGAAACGCATACCAATTGCAATAATCACATCACATTGATTGGTAAGGACGTTTGTACCATAATTTCCATGCATTCCTAACCAGCCCACATAATTAGGATGGTCAACTGAAACAGAGGAAAGCCCCAGTAATGTTGAGGCAGCCGGAATATCGGTTTTTTCTATAAATGTTATTAATTCCTGTTCTGCACCAGCAATCTGAACGCCATGTCCAAAAAATAAGAATGGGCGTTTTGCTTCATTAATAAGCTTGGCGGCGGCTGCAACCTGCTCTTCTTTTGGCGACAAACGTGGATGATAGCTAATCAGTTTTTCACATTTTTTGTGTAAAAAAGGTTTAGTCATCAATTTCTGCTGAGCGTCTTTTGTAATATCGATCAGCACCGGTCCTGGTCGGCCTGATTTGGCTATATAAAATGCTTTGGCAATAATTTCAGGAATTTCATCAGCATTGGTGATCTGATAATTCCATTTTGTGATCGGAATGGTAATTCCCATTACATCCGTTTCCTGAAATGCATCCGTTCCCAAAAGATGCGAAGCAACTTGTCCAACAACACAAACCATTGGTGTAGAGTCAATTATTGCATCTGCAATTCCTGTTACAAGATTTGTTGCGCCTGGTCCTGATGTTACCAAACACACGCCAACCTCGCCTGTGATCCGTGCAAATCCTTCGGCAGCATGAGCCGCACCTTGTTCATGACGAACAAGAATGTGGTTGACTTCTTCCTGATAATCATATATCGCGTCATAAACAGGCATAATCGCACCGCCCGGATAGCCAAAAATTGTTTTGACACCTTCTGCAATCAATGACTGGATCAATGCATGCGAACCATTGATCAGTTCTGGAGTTGAAACCGGAACCGGCTGTTCAGCGATTGCGATTGTCTGTGTTTGGTCTTCATTAAATTCCATGACTTTCTATTATTTAGTCGGATGAATTTTCAAATCCTTATATCACTATGCATTGCTTTTGGCAATACTAATTCTTTTAATTTACGCTTCGTCAGTAACACAACCTTCACTGGCTGATTTTACTGTACGAATATATCTTCCCAACATTCCTTTTGTGAATTTTGGCTCAGGCTGAACCCATGCAGCTTTACGCGTTGCCATTTCTTCATCAGAAATATGTAAAATTAATTGACGGGTATTGGCATCAATTGTAATTCTGTCACCGTCTTTTACAAGAGCAATTGGTCCGCCGTCAAAAGCTTCGGGTGTTATATGCCCAACTACAAAACCATGTGTTCCTCCTGAGAAACGGCCATCTGTGATTAATGCAATTTTATCTCCTAAACCGGCTCCCATTACTGCCGAAGTTGGTTTTAGCATTTCCGACATTCCGGGACCGCCTTTTGGACCAGAATTACGAATTACTACAACCTGTCCTTCTTTAATTTCTCCAAGAGAAAGCATGGTAATAATTTCAGTTTCGTGCTCACAAACCTTTGCTATTCCATCAAAAGTCATCCCTTCTTTACCTGTAATTTTGGCAACAGAACCTGTTGGAGCCAAATTTCCATACATGATCTGGATATGTCCGGAAGATTTAATCGGGTTTTCAATAGGGAAAATAATTTTTTGTGCTTCAAAATCAAGATCAGGCGCTTCGGCCAAATCTTCTGCCAAAGTTTTTCCGGTTACTGTAACACAGTCGCCATGAATCAATCCTTTTGAATACAAATATTTCATTACCGCAGGAACACCACCTATTTCAAGGATGTCTTCCATGTAATATTTTCCGCTTGGTTTAAGATCTGCAATAAATGGAACGCGATCAGAAATTTCCTGGATATCATCTAATGTTAAAGGCAAATCAGCTGAACGGGCAATAGCAAGAAAGTGCAAAGCTGCGTTTGTAGATCCACCCAATGCCATTACAACTGTCAACGCATTTTCAAGTGATTTTTTAGTGATGATATCCCTTGGCGTAATGTTCAGTTCCAATAAGCGTTTCATTGCAACACCTATTTTTTTGCATTCTTCCTGTTTTCCAACGTGTGTTGCAGGATAACTGCTGCTGAATGGCAAGCTCAATCCCATTGCTTCAATCGAAGCAGCCATGGTGTTGGCAGTATACATACCACCACAAGCACCCTGGCCAGGAATTGCATTTTGTATAACGCCTTTAAAATCTTCGTCGGAAATATTATTAGCGAATTTTTTACCTAGGGCTTCAAATGCTGAAACGATATCCAGTTTTTGTCCTTTATAATGTCCTGAGCGAATTGTTCCTCCATAAACCATAATGGCAGGACGATCCAGACGTGCCATAGCCATCACGGCACCCGGCATGTTTTTATCACAACCAACCACGGCAATTACGCCATCGTACCATTGTGCAGCAACCACAGTTTCTATCGAATCAGCAATTATATCGCGGCTTGGTAGCGAGTAGCGCATACCATCATTTCCATTGGTCATACCATCAGATACACCAATAGTATTGAAAATAAGCCCGATCATGTCCTGGTTAGCTTGTACACCCTGCTTTACATAAACTGCAAGACCATTCAGGTGCATATTACATGTATTTCCTTCATAACCAGTACTGGCAATCCCGATCTGTGGTTTTGCCATGTCTTCTTCTTTTAATCCGATACCGTAAAGCATCGCCTGTGCAGCCGGATTGGTCACTTCTTGTGTAAGGGTTTTTGAAAATTTATTAAGTTCTGTCGCCATTGGTGAATATATTGTAAATAAAAAACCTCACTCAGTTTTAGTGAGTGAGGTGCATGTTATAAGTTATACCATCCCACTCACGCCCGGGGCGTGACCAAAAACAGGATCGGAATAAGTATGGACATTTTCATAGAATCAAATTAAAACGTAAAATTTAGGTTTAGCGAAATTTCGCTAGAAGCCGTAATTTGTTACAAATTAGAATTCATTCTTTTTATTTTCCAAATTATAAACTAATTATTTAAGAATATTCTTTGATAAGTACCAAATTGACATTGGTAAAAGTATGGTAATCAAAAATTAACTACTTTTAAAAATAAATTTCGCAAATATGCTAACTACTGAATCATCATCACTTTACAATAATCTTGACCACATGAGTGTTCAGGAAATTTTAAATTCTATTAATCAGGAAGACCAGACTGTTCCTGCTTCTGTACAAAAATCACTACCTCAAATCGAAGCTTTGGTAGAGCAAATTGTACCGCGTATGAAAAGCGGAGGCAGATTGTTTTATATAGGAGCCGGTACAAGCGGAAGGCTTGGTGTAGTAGATGCATCTGAATGTCCGCCTACTTTTGGAGTTCCTTTTGATCTGGTTGTAGGAATTATTGCCGGCGGTGACACTGCCATCAGAAGAGCAGTAGAAAATGCAGAGGATGACTGGAATCAGGCCTGGATTGATTTACAGCCTTATCAGCCAACGAAAAATGACACGCTCATTGGTATTGCAGCTTCGGGCAGAACGCCTTACGTAATCGGAGGCTTAAACAAAGCAAAAGAAGCAGGTTTATTGACCGGTTGTGTAGTTTGTAACAATGGTTCACCCGTTGCAAAAGCAGCAGAATTTCCCGTTGAAGTCGTAGTTGGGCCGGAGTTTTTGACGGGTAGTACCAGAATGAAATCAGGAACAGCTCAGAAACTTGTACTCAATATGATTTCCACTGCTGTTATGATTCGTCTTGGAAAAGTGAAAGGTAACAAAATGGTAGATATGCAGATGACTAACGAAAAACTGATAAACCGTGCCATCCACATGATTATTGAAGAATTAGGCGTTTCGCCGGATGAAGCAGAATCGTTACTGGAAGAATATGGAAGTGTGCGTGGGGCAATTGAAGCGGTTAAGAAGTAGTATAAGACTTTTGTGTATTTGTTGCGTCAAATAAACTTTGGATTCGATTCATCTAACGTAAACGCAATAATTATGGAAGAGATTTTGAAAAGTACCATTCATAATGACAATAAAAGCTCATATAAATTAGAACTAAGAAGAACATTAGGCGATAAGTTGTATATAGTTATTGAACAAAAGGTGTATTCTGGATTGTATGAAGCAACAGAAATAATAAAATTCAGACCTTCATCTTTAGAGTCAATTATTCAGATTTTAACAGATATTCAAAATGAAATTCCTAAATACGTTACAGTAGAAAAATCAAGGCTTAATCCTAGCAACAAACAAGAATTAATAAGAAGATATTTAAATACAGGTTTGGAAATTGAAACACTGGCAGTACAATTTGACAGCTCAGTTGATGAAATCAAAGAATTATTTATCAAAGAAGGAATTGCAATAACCAGTAACAAAATTCCAAAAGAAAAGTCACGCAGGTTTTGGCAAAAAAGAAGAAGAGTCAGATAAATCTATATAAAATAGAATATCTGACTCTTCTTCTTTTTTGATTCTAAGACTAAATATCTGAATACTCAGTAGGGAACAAAAAGAATTGTTGGTTTTTAGATACGTTATTCTGAAATTCCGGATTCACTTTTAATTTATTCCATTCAGCATCTTCTGTGAAAGATTTCCAATGTGCATCACGATCCGCTTTGTTTGCAAAAGTAGTCATGTACATTAAGTTTGGCATGTGACTTCCAACTACAACTTCTCCATAAAATACTGCATTGAATCCAAGACGTTCAAACAAAGGAACTTCACCGCCTACGTTAAACATTTTTAATTTATTCTGATAAATTTTTTCAGTATGTCCTTCGTAGCTACGTAATTCATAAATCCGTTCGCTTTTTGGTCCGGTTAATTTTGACATTTTAAACATTGGGGCAGTAGTGAAAGCCTGCAATACAATGGATTCGAAGCGTGAGTAAGGCGGATTTTTATATTCCGCATCAATATAATCTTTTCCTGCACTGGCATAAGCAGCATCTTTTTCCAATAATTTAGGAAGAGTTAGCAACTCATCCATTGATTTCAGTGGAGTAAATACATAAATTAGTTTTCCAAAAGCGGCAGTATCTATTGCCGCAGGTTTGAAAACGCCAACTGTTTTTATACCAGCTTTATGTAAGGCAGGCAGATATGCATTTTTCAGGAAATTTTCCACCCTGGCTTCCTGATCTTTTCCCGTTACATGGTAAATTTTGATTTCGTAGAACTCTCTTTTTGGGGGTGCCGCCGTCGGAGGTGCCGCAAATGCGCTTATATTGATCGCAAATAAAAATAAAGCAACAAAAATGTTGAGTTTTATTGGGTTGTTCATTTTGATAAAGTTACTGATTGTAGTAAATAATAAATTTGTTCTCTTATCAAAGACGTACCACAAATAACTTTACCCCATTATTTTCATGAAATAATTATTTTAAGCCCTATACAAATTTCAATATCTAGAATTTTGGGCAGGAAAGTTGTTTTCTATTGCTCTTGCTGCGCTTGGGTTTTGGAGTAAGAGGCTCAAAAATATATGATAAAGAAATTTCATGAGCTCCTCCACTGCTTGCACCAAGTGTTGAAATCGTTAAATCGTAACTGTATCCAATGGAAAATTTATCCTGACGAAATCCTGCTAAAAATACAAGTGATTCGTGGTTGTTAATATTTTCTGCGTATTTCTTGAAAGGTATACCACGATACCATGCACCTAATACCAATGGTTCCAGTGTTACATATAATCCGGCATCAAACTGATCATATTTGCCTTGTTTTTTGTACATGATAGCAGGTGAAATTGTTTTTTCTTTATCAATTTCGTCTCCCAGAAAAGTATAACCGGCAAACGGAATTCTCAAACCAGCCTGTAAACTAGCTTTCATTGGAAGGCGGGCATCAGTTAAAGACGAGAATGCCTGATTAGGCCGATTGATATGATGGGCTGCAACTCCTGCCCAATACCAATCGGAATATAACATGGCTCCACCGGAAAAATCTGCATAAAAAACATTTGGTGCGCCTTTTGCAAAAGGATCGCTCGAAGGTTGTCCCGGAATAAGACCGCCGTTATCATACTGATCACCAAAGGTTAGACCGAAATAATCGAGTGTTCGTGAAGCAAACCCTCCCTGAATACCGAGCCGGAGAGAAGTTACATCATTCATTTGTATCTGGTAAGAATATTGTAAGGCAACATCGGTCGATTTGAGATTTCCTAATCCCTGGCTGTCCATCGTCACTAATACGCCTATACCACTGTTATAATTTGGCAAAAAAACATCTGCCCCAAAACTGGTCGTGACAAAATTTGCTGAAAGTGAAGGCCATTGATTCCGGTAGTTAACAGTAGCCCGTGGTGCCAGCGCACCTCCGGCCAATGCGGGATTGAGATACAATGGGTTAGCATAAAATTGCGAAAATTGTGGGTCCTGGCTCCAACCTTTATGGCAAAGCAGTGTCAATAACAAAAGAGAAAGTAGACGCTTGATCATATAATAATATACATTACTATGCTTTTAACAGCAATAACTATAACCTGACAAAAAAATTATAAAAATATATTTAACAAATTGTCTTCAAATTGCGTATTAATATTCAAATTAGAATGGTTTTTATGACAATCCCGCATAAAATTTTAGCATTTTAATTTCGTTAGGATAGTCGGGTAATTCCTAATATCCAAAATGATGGTTGGGGTGTTTGATCTAGTAACGAAACATGAGTCGATTTTATAATACACAATCGCAACAATTTTATTGCATTTTCTTTCTTATACTGCTTTCGACGGTATATGCAAAGGCACAAGCTCCATTTGTGGTGCAAGGCCAGTGTATGCAAAACCCGGATTGCAACGCAGACTCTACTTCGTTTAGTGATACGCTAAGAACGGCTATTGCGTGGCGCTGGAGTTTTGGAGAAGGAGCAGCAACGGACACGAGAAGAAATGCACAGCATTCTTATCTTGCTCCCGGCACTTTTACTGTAACCTTAGTTCGTACAATTCAGGGAGGTGCTACTCAGACGGTAACACAGTCTGTGACAATAGGAGAACTGCCACCACCATTTCAAAAGTGGTTTACCGACACAACCATTTGTCCGGGAACAACATTGAAGCTGGATCCATATCCGACAGGCGCCCCTGAAGGTGCTAAATATGTCTGGTACCCAAAAGGAGACACAACGCAGGTGCTCGAAGTAGATAGTTCCGGCTGTTATTCGGTTGAAGTTATTCTGCCAAACGGCTGTAAAATACAAGATCGGGTCAATGTTAAAATATGTATGGAACCTTCGGCACAGGAAGGTACAAAGTGGTTTTTTGGTGGAAATGCCGGACTTGATTTTTCTAACAATCCGCCAACCCCGATAACAGATGGAAAAGTTAATACACCGGAAGGAACGTCTTCGATTGCGAATTCAAAGGGGCAGCTGCTCTTCTATTCTGATGGTATAAAGATATGGAATAAGGATGGGGACGAAATGACCTGTTTTGAAACGGCAAATTGTGTACCCTTAAAAGGAAGTCCGAACTCAACACAATCAGTGCTCATTGTGCCTCAGCCAACTTGTAAAGGCTGCGAATATTTGTTCAACGTATTTACCACATCAGATATTAATGGAGAAAAATTATTGACAGTAAGTGTAGTAGATATGAGAAGAAATAATGGGAAAGGTGCCATTATTGAACAAAATACGACATTACAGCAACCTATAACAGAACAGATTGTTTCATCTCGGAATGATATAGATAGCACGTACTGGGTTATTTCCCACGGATACGGGAATAATACTTTTCATATCTACCATGCAACAACGGGAGGTTTGAATGAAGCGGCTACTTATAATTTGGGAATGGTTCTTGACACTACGTCAAAAGCTCAGGGATATATGAAGTTTTCGGCTGCTGACACAGCTACTAAAGAAAGACAGCTGGCAGTCATAATTCCCGGCCCGCCAAAAAATTATGTAGAGCTTTACAGTTTCAATGATTCAACCGGAGTACTTGCCTATAAAAAAACAATTGATCTGGGTGCATCGCCGCCAACGGCTTATGGTATTGAATTTTCTCCAACAGGCGAAAAAATGTACATTTCTTTTCAGGGAGCAAATGGGACTAAGTCATTGCTGAAACAATATGATCTGACGCTGCCGGATAGTCTTTTAACCGAAACGGCCATTACAATCGATAGTTCGGCAACCCAGAAATATGGTGCTTTACAAATTGCGACCGATGGGAAAATATATATGGCTATTCAGGGAAGCGAATATCTGGCAGTTATCAACGAACCTGAGGGAAATTCGCTAACCGGTGTTGAATATGAAAGAGATGGAGTAAATCTTGGTGGTAAAAATAGTCAGCTTGGACTTCCAAATATGGTGCAGGATTTTTCACAGGAATCTTCCGGGCCGGGATTTGAAGCGGATGGTTTTTGTACCAAT
>Ga0247734_1001692_pt1 | contig 16213 bp, 15 predicted proteins | sample UWRJL103311B2_FD_180933 | JGI IMG/M metagenome (GOLD analysis project Ga0247734, IMG submission 180933) | Plant litter microbial communities from Arlington Agricultural Research Station in Wisconsin, United States - UWRJ-L103-311B-2 | ecosystem: Environmental > Terrestrial > Plant litter >... | reverse complement strand
GGAGGACTTTGATCTTTTGGTAGCTTCTGGCGGAGATGAGCCATCTCCTTCACCTGACGCTTGAGCCGCGCGGCCATCTCTTCCTGCTTCACTCCCCCATCCATCCATTCGGGCTTGTTATCGTCGTAGTGACAGGATATCAGGAGCCCACTACAGATATCGCATATCGGATATCTTTCGTCACATTTCTTGCGCCGCAGTCGACAGGTCCAGCACCCGCGATAACTTCTTAACGTGCTGTTGTGGTGAGAATCATGAGACAAGCCACTATCCATTCTGGTGCTAATTCCCAGATGCGATGAGGCACTGTTCTTGGAATTCTTAGGTTAAGCAATAATCTAGCTTCAAGCAGGGTCCAATATTGTATTCAAAACAAGTAGGACTTCAATTGTTTAATGTTTAGTAGCTAGGCCAAGCTCAACTTAACATTCAGATAGCTTCAGTAGGTCGAGCACGTGTTGAATAATTGCTCAAAGCGAAGCGTCTAGTGCCTTGCTCCCTCCAACATGTGTATTGTGTGCTAAATTCGTATACGTGGTATGCATATATGTTAACAGCGCGCGGGGTTTCTTACATTGTTAACAGCCATAGGTTATATTATATAAGCAGCATAATCAGCAACATGTTAGTAGACACCCAATAATGATTGGCTAGACTTAACTTCCTCGGATTGATTGGTAAGCATGTGATCAACGCAATCTGTTCAAATAGGTGGATGAGGTGGAGAAGTAAGCAGTGGAGGGAGGAATGAATAGATAGATGGTGGATATACCGAGTCAAGTGCTGGACCTAGAATCTTTCTATATCAGGTTACACGAGTCAATTATGCTCAGTAGCGCATATGATCTTTGTTGATTATTGAATGCTAATAGCTCCGCCAATTGCTATGCTGCGACCTTAACACATGAGAATCGAAAAATCTTTCCCTTTGGCTTGTCTTGATGATTGTGGCAAAGGAGTAGTTGGTTGTCGTTGCAGCATGTTCCAACAAGTCTTATTATGTCTACTGACCAGTTAACTAAAGTTCAAGAGTACAAGAATAATATATATCCTGAGTGATAAAGAATACATAGTCCTCTCAGATTCATTTCTTCGAATTTTTCTCGTCTCTCGATCTTCTCTTCATACTCTTTCATATTGTTGATCCCCTTTCGCATTCCATTCCACGTCAACCCTTGTTCATCCATCAATTTGGCCTGCGTCTGCATTGCTTTCTTCCAGGAAGGTCTCGATGTCATTCGTGCGTGCCAGGACTTTACATTGGGGAAGTGGTAAGTTTCAATTTTTTATTTTATAGTTACCTAGTGTTGTTGCCCGACCCACCGCATCTCAACTCTGTCTATTCTCCTCAATAAACTGAAATGTTGGTACAACAGTACCGGCTTTATTGAAGCATAGGATGAAGACTCTGAGCCTAAACCTGACTGGGGTACGATTCCAATCGCCTCTACTGCGTCACCAAATTAATTCAATCTCTCGGCAGAGCCCAGCCACGGAAGAACTTCTCAATGCCATCGTAATCTTTTACTTCCGTAACCATAGAGACATCTAACCTCGATTAGTACAACCACTGCTGTAATGAAATCAACAAGACCTTAGGAAGGCTAACTTACACTGATCAGGGCGAACAACAACCGCAGCTCCCTTCCTCGGGTCAACACCATAAAACTCATATGCACGCCCGTGAGTCATATCATAAGCTTGATCGTCCACAAACACCTTGTGGAGATCTGCGTTCTGTTAGCTATGCAGGAATTCGGTGCGGTGCGTTACACATACCACGGATCTGCATCTCCCCCGTGACAGGGGAGAAACAAGCGGGGATCTGCTCCTGTTCAAGCTTGAGTCGCGAGCCTGAGAAAACCAGAAGTATCTCTATAAAGCTATCGATATCTGCGGTACTGGGTGTGAAAGTCGAGATAATTCCTTCCTGTGCGTAGAGTTTTGCTCCTAGCTATGGGTATGTAAGTAGATTAAAACTCCCCAGAAGGATCTTGGGACCAGAGCTTACATTTTGCAAAGATTGATATTGAGCGTCATTATCTACTCCTCCTACAAACAAGATTATACGCCATCGCCCATCGGAAGGAAGAGCTGTCATTAACTGCACAGGTCGCGCATCGCAGAATCGCACCACCTGCGTACTTGGAAATCGCATACCGACAACAATCTTCTCCGCAAGTGACGGGTTACCACCCTCCGGGTTGGTAATGAGTGACGCATCGTACCGAGTGGCTAGACCGGCCGTATACTGACCTGCTTCCACAAAGATATCGCTGAATGATTTGTCGCCCGAGGACTTCGTTTTGCCGGAGAATGACTTTGCGAATTCACGATCAAAGTTTATCAGATCCGCTGCAATTTGTTTGCGCTCTGCGTAGGTTTTTAGAAGATCTATCGAGGCTTGCTTCTTCAGCACGGCTGCTAGTTTCCACCCGATGTTATATCCATCCTGTAAGCTGACATTCATCCCTTGACCGGCTTTCGGTGAGTGTGTATGGCACGCGTCACCGGTGAGAAATACCCGGTCGTCTCGCGTGAAATTATCTGCAAGTCGTTGGCCGATAGCATAAACGGACCACCATGGAGTCGATGCGATCTCTAACTTATACGGATGCAGGATGGACTTTGCAGCAGCATGCAGATCGTCGAGTACTACATTCTTAACGGGTGTGCCAGTTGCTAGTTCAATATAGAATCGGACCAATGAGCTCCCTTCTCGAGGAATTATTAGCAAACTGCCTTTTGATGTCTGTATTGCGCACTTCTTCCTGATGTCTGGAAAGTTCGTCCGGGGATGGATATCCATCACGCCCCATATGGAGTCAACGCTGTCCCCAATCATGCGATAGCCTAGAGCCCGGCGTACCGTGCTATGAGCACCGTCGCAACCCTGGGAGGTGTTAATGCCAGTTCATAGAAATATGATACAGCGAATATGAAATGCAAAGTCTCTCGTATATAGTCTGTTGCGAAGAATCAGACTTACCAAAACATATCTTGCACGAATTTTATGCTCCTTCTCATTCTTCAAGGTAGTCACAGTAACACAATGTGATTCAGGATCGTTTGCCGCAGCAGCGCTATCAACCTCCACATCCACGACCTTATACCCATACTCAACCTCCTGAGCATTAAACCGCCTCATGGCATTTAAAAGTATACTATGTACCCTCGCCTGGTTCAGGATAACATGCGGCTGATGCGATAACCCTGGGGCGATATCAGCTGCATGTCTTGTGCGAACAATCCGTCCACCGTCAGTCGCGCTTGACCAAAAGCACACTTCTAATACATGATAGGAATCACGCAGGAGTTCATCGGCGACGCCAAAGGACTCGAAGATCTCAACGGTACGGCATTGTACGCCGTCCGCCTGGCCGAGTAAGAGGGGCTCGTTGCGCGAATCTATGATCTTGCACCGCAAACCACATTTTGCGAGCCACGTAGCTGCGCAGATGCCAGCGGATCCGCTGCCGCAGATTAGAACATCGACTGTCTCTGCCATATTTGAAGTTACCGGCGAGGTAGATATGAATATAGCTAGTAGGGTCGGTTGTTGCTAGTAGTAATTTCAGAAGACAAGTTTACTCAGTCTTATCTTGTTGGCCGGGTTGAGTTCTGGTTTCCTTTACAAGATGTAATTATACGTAGCAGGCATAGTCTACTTGATTCTACAACAAGAGAAATGTCGATTGGGTGACTTCCACCTTAGGCTCGATGATGTATATAATGTAGAGAAATGTAAATAATTCTGGATCTTTCCCAATTGTAGTAAGTATGTGTAGTGAGTACAATCAAACCTCAGAGTCTACCAAGTTGTTACACTCACAGAACTTATAGATCCCGAGCCGTGTTCCGCGGGAGCTCAATGTCGGATAAGACTATAGCCATCTTTATTTTATTTGTTGATTTCATGTCAGTTATGTGCCGTTGGTCATTACCTTATACCAGCAAGTTCAGTGTGGGTGATCAGCCCGTCCAAGATGGATGCGGATGCGGGGGATTTATGGATCCCTCCTATGCCAGACCCGCTCTGCCGCTACACAAAGCTTGGCACGGAACCCCTTCACGGTATATATATATAAGTAATAAAACAAAAAATGGATTTGATGTAATGATCCTTAGATAATAGATACCTTACGCTCTCGCATTTATAGTGAGACACGACGACGAAGCACGCTATCTCTATTACGTCTATCACGTTATATGTGAGCTAATTGTGTCGCCTGCTGGGTCGAACAGTGGCTTATACGAATGCCGACCGTGTGTCCGCCTTCAATCGTAAAGCTTATACACCCAAGAAGCCTGCTCACACCAACACAGGATATGATACAAGAACTACAGTTGTTCAGGTCAAAATTATCTTTGGTGGAAGATGCTTAGATGTTTGGAGCTCGACTTGTTCATTCTTAAGCCAATCATTAGAGGTACTATAAAGCGAGAGCTTATTGCTCCGTTATAGTGCTGAGTATCAAACTTGCATCTTGGAACGGCTTCAAGTAGCAGTCTCGCCAGATTCCTCCCTAGTGAGCTATAATAAATTAAAATAAACCTTTCACCTTAACTGACTACATCTGGTCACATGGGATGGATAGAGGACCCCATATCTGGCTGTCACTCTGTCCCCAAACAACCAACGGAGTAAATTATTCCGTTATAAGACACTGCATCAAAAAGATTGAAAGTGATCTAATAAGGTTGAACTCAAAGAACCATTAATATGGCCAATCTCTGGACTAAAGCATAAGTGGTTGACATGGGCTCCACTTGCATCTTTTAAGTAAATTCACTGCATGAGTGATGCATTTCGACCAAGCAGCACGAATCAACCTATTAGTAAGCCTTGCTTTACCCAGCGCTCTGACCTCACAGCCTCACCGAGTAGCAGTCATCTACGCGGTCAATTCTGGAATGGAGAGGAGGCTTGGTGCAACTTCAATTTCACTAGAGTGAGAGGGACGACAGATGAATACAGCCTCGCGGTAAATAATTTTGCGCCATCGCTTTTAAACTCACAGATTCCATTATTACTTTGTGTAGTAGTTTTTGAGGTGCTTAAACTCTTATCGGAAGAGACGCTGCAATTCTTTGATACCAAATTTTAATTGATCCGAAGCCGAATTGATTTTTAAAGACATGGACCCGCTCTCGATCGCAGCAAGTATTGTGGCTCTCTGCACTGCGTGTGATGCTGCCTACAGAGCCACCAGGACCATTCGGAAGACAGTCAAAAAGATAGAGGGAGCTAACAACGACATGGACAAGTTCGCCGACGACATTGATCTCTATGCGATTGTTATCGGCACGGCACACACCGCATTAGAGCCTTATCGCAGTTCTGATCTAAGAGAAACACGTGTGCTATCTTACCTCAGGCGTTTTAGAGGGTTCAAACGTCTTGTCAAACAATCAGAAAATGTTAAAGAAGATATAGACAGATATATGCGAAAGTTATGTAATCTGAGAGGGAAACACCGACTGATTGTTGGATATAAATGGAGGTTTCAAAAGAAAGAGATAGATGATATGTTAAGGCCGGCGATGGCAAGAGTAACATGCAACCTCCAGATTGTTATGAGTAGCTTGGCTTTAGAAGCCGCCTTAAAGCAGCCTCCGAGTCCTGACACGGCCAGGAGAATGTAGGTATATGAAAAGTCATCACATGGCCTGATTTCTAACGTCTACTCCGAATAGAAAGAGACTAAAACTAGAGATCGAGGTTCATTTACGAAAAATCGCCTCTCTAAAAGATCAGCTGGCAAGTCGTATCGGTAACTCCACACATGAGTCTAATGGCTCTCAATCGGCTAGTGATACATATACACGCAATGCATTTGTCGAGCTAGCAGAAAGCCTAATAGAGAATGACACGGTGCCTGGTTATCCATCTATGTCACCGTTCCCTTCTTCAACCAGAAACACGAATACCCAAAATAATGACCAACCTGAGCATTATAGTTCGGGGTCGCGGCTTCACAGCAGGATGTCAATGTCAAGCCGAGCTTCAGAATGGACCTCAGCAACATCACTGGAGCCAGATATTCATTTCGTCAAAAACACCGAGACCGATGAGTCCACTAGACACAAAAGCAAAAAATCATCACCTACATCCATCCCTCCAATCCGAGGCCTCAAACCTCAAAGACCACCGGTAGCCTCTCCATCTAGAGTAGCGGTAGATGTACCAATCCAACCATCACCAGATGAAACCTCAGAAGTTGATATAACTCCAAACCTGGAGCTCAAACCCACGACTCCCATGCTCCCCGGTCCCCCAACACAAACACAAGGGGATTTTATAGGCACATATTCAAGCAGCTTCCTCCTTCATCTCAACCCACACCATACTTTCACTGCCGAAACCGGCTATATCTATACACCTACTGGTATCTTTTCAGCCACAGCGCTTGTCAATAATGATTTCGATGGAAATTTTATATCGCAAGCTTGGGCAGTACGTTTAGGCTTAGAGATTAATGAACTGGAAGACGAGGAAGATGGAGTTGATGAAAGTTGGATTGATTTTGGAGATGGTCAGAGAGAGAGGAAAATTGGAACGGTGAAACTGAGGTGGGGAGATACACAGATCCCGGATAGGAAACCGTTTCCTGTGCATTGTTGGGTCTGTGTGCATGATATTAGGAATCTGGTGTTTGGGAGGCCGTTTGTGGAAAAGAGGAATCATTACTTGAAAAGGACAGGAAGAGAAGGAGGAATACCATAGCGACCACGCATTGTGTCAACTGTTCAAGAGATTAATACTGACTGAATCAAAGGGATTTTTTGGGGGCCTAGACGTTTGACTGTCGTTAGTTTAGTTAGGGAAGTTGCGCTGAATGACTCCTTAGAATGAACGTGAGTAATTTCTCCCATGGAGAGAGGAAGTAAAAAGATGGTGGCTTTCATGGTCTACCTTTCCATGAAAATACGATGGCTGATTGACTGTAGGTCTACACAGGAATGGAGCTCTGAGTCAATGGTTACGATGGTGGATATAGTAGTGGATCAATATAAGTAGGATTTCGTGGAATGGTCTTATATTTGATCTGTCAAGGAAACTTTATCAATTGCAGCCTTTTACGCAGGATATTGTTCACCTCTCGACGCTTATTCACTAGGAGTCTAGGTTGCAAGTGCTTCACCTAACGCCTCGATCGAACTTAGCACTCTAGCTGAGCCTTAAGTATGCCCAACTGCAGGCAAGGTGAAATTATATCGCATAAATACTAAAGAGCCAGTATGATCGGTTGTAGCTCATCACTAGCCGGCCCATCGGAGCCAGCAATGAAAATAAGTATAAGTATGGCTCCACTCTCGCAAGATGATCAAAAGTCGCTCACCATGTATTGATCTTCCGATAAAAAGGTATTTCTATTGGACCCAGATGAGTGGATCGCGCTCAATACAGTATTAATTTCTCACACCGGTCCAAAGCCTGAACTGGCTAGTGTCTACTTCGCTACACTCATGACACATCTCCATTTCCTCTGCTGTAGTACTCGCTTGTTCATCCAACCCATCATGTTCTAATCATTTTCATCTTCATGTTTACTGTTTGAACATTTTGAGACGGCAAATCATGTGGTATTTGACAAGCATATCCAGTTGCCGAGCTTCAAGGACATCACCACGAATGCCTCTCACCTCTCATCCGAATTGTGCTCGTCATACACCCTCGCACCAGGGTTAGCTGCTTTGACAGACTTCCATCCGCTTGATCGCAGACCTAGTTACATGAGGCAGTTTAAAGGCAGTAATTTGAAAGCGTTGAACAAAACTTTAATTGTTTACGTGGAAATTTTTCCATATTCTGCCTTGTCAAACTTAGCACATAAATTAACCCGCATATCGCATATGCAGCAAGTAACGCTTAAAGATTATTCGGACAATCGCGCTGGTTGCTATAGTTTTTGCGTTATCATCGTTCACATTTGTCTTCTTGTGACGTCCACATATGACTTCATATCTACTATTTCTCTTCCTCGCCCTCTACAAGTGGGAGAGGCATAGCTCTGATCATTCCTCTTGCTCTTTATAATTCTTGTTTTAAATAGTCATGGACTGCTATCACTACGGTGGCTACAATTTATAGAACATACCGGATCTCATATTCTTTGCTATAGGATATCTGACACACTACCTTTGGCAATCAACGCAAACTTTGCTTTACAGGTCCTACACTGTGTTACTATTACAGTATCATGCAAGATGGCCTCTCGTTATATGCTAAGCGATTAATCTATTGTAAATATTCAAGTGTATCTACAATATTAGGTAGATGCCCTCGCGGGCAGCTTCCTCGGCTCATATAGGTTGCGACAACGGCTGCACCCCCAGATACATGCAATTTCATCTTTCCTCGGCAAGAAGTCCAGTGACCTAGTCCATATACTTTAGAAATTAGATGGCGGCAATACCCTCGCGGGCTCCGCGCTTACATAGATCAGTTGTGATACCCTCGCGGGCCACATGCTTGCATAGATCATGCACCGTTCTCAACTCCCCAATTGAAATATCTTTATACGGGTGTCGTTGGTGAAATAGAAACATCTGATCCCAGCGTATGGATCCTGCTCCATCCTCCATTGACATTGAGGACACGGCTTGCTCACGTCTGTCCACTTCTCTTGCCACCACTTCTTTATTCTGGCTTTGCCCTCGTTGCTCCTCGAGAATACCGGCACCTCCTCATCCAGCCACTCTTTGTCTCCGTCGATTTGACTAGCAAAACAGAGAGTGGGCCTGTCCAAGTTGTACTCGATATTCGATTTCCTCCCACCTCGGGTTGTTTGATCTCTGCTATAGATCAGGTCTTTGACGTATTGAGGCACGTTGGCCTTGGCTAGGGTTTCAGACATCTTTTGCCTGTTAATAGCTTTTCCTCCTTGGGCATTCAAACCTCCCGGGGGAGGGAAAAAACCTTTCCCTATATCCATGATCACAGCGGTATACTCTCGCGAGTTTGCAATCCCAGAGTTGGCAAGCGGTGTAGACGGGCTGCCTTGGCGGGATGTAGAGGCCGAAGAGATTGATATATGAGACAGTCTTCGCTTAGGTCCTGGTGTTACTCCCGTAGTCCTATGTTGCCGCTTGGTCCCCCGCCTCTCGTTCGCGCGATGCTGTGGACTACTTCCTCCATCCTCCAGGGTCTCTGTGTCCGCAAAGGGAGGCGTAGACTCAACGTCATACCAGCTCGTTCTCTCCGCCACCAAGGTCTTGATCTCGATATTTTGCGTCCGCAGATTGCCTATTTCCTCCAATAAATCATCTCGCAGCTCGTCTCTTGCCATATCTGATGACCTCGCGGCCTCAAGTAATCCTGGTATTTGAGTCCAGTTCTCTACACCTGCTGATATTATAGCCCTCATCTCGTTGCTGTCTTCCCGAAGGCCATTCACTTTTTCTATTATAGTATCCCGCAGCCCATTTGCTGCTGTATATATACTCCCTAGTTCTGCTTTAACAGCGGTTATTATATCAGTTGATGACCTCACGGCCTCGAACAATGAGGGTATTGTAGCCACTGTTCTTGCGACTGACTCAAACGTGGAGGTAAGGTTAACCATTTGTGTCTCTATAGCAGATACACGGCGTTCTCCGGCGGCGACTCTCTTTTCGATGTCAGACGGTCCCGAATTGCCTTCGATAGCATTCTGACGCTGGGAATTTCCTTCTAGCCTTGACTTGAATGCACCAAGCTCTCTTCCCATAACTTCCATGCTAGAAGTGGCATTGTCTGATTTTGATTCTGCTGCCAGAAGTCTTTTGCTTACTTCTGCCATGGATCCTTGCAGTGCTTGAGTCGCCTTGAGCAATGGATCCACCTTGTCGTTTATTAGGGACTCTATTGCTTCCATTGACGGCTGGTCGGCCTGCATTGCTTGGGCCTCTGATTGCAATTCACGATTGAGAGCGAGAATGCGTTCGATGCCAGTTGTTTCTCGAGACATTTTGTATGTATTATGGTGATTTTTGGAGTGATTGGTGATTCTTTCTTCTCGTAGCAGTCACAGAATGTAGGTAGAGAGGTAGAGAGGAACGGATGGAAACGGACGGGGATTGATGGAAGTGGACAGTCACGTGTGCGAACTATGTGGTGGACAGCGTACGTAGCTTCTGCAGTAGACAGAGTGTATAGGCAATTATAATCGAAGGAGGATGGCAGAACAAAAATAGAGGGGGCCCAAGTTGAGCAAGCCTTACTTAAGTAGGTAGTTGCCGACCTGTCCGCTGCATAGATATATAACGTTCTTCAATACGCACATAAGATAGTTGCGTAGCATAGAGTCAGTTGCGATTCCTCCTCCCAGCATGCCGGGCTAGAAGGGAACTCGCGAAACAGCTTTACCTCGCGATTGTGAAATATGCCTTGACTGTGCATTTCTAATGTCCAGCTTGTAATATTCACTCTGTAACCTTTAGCTAGACATACTCCACACTATAGTCCACCACGCTAAATATCACTTCACACCCTAGAGCAGCATGAAATGTGATTTTTAGCGTGGCTCCACAATGTATCCACTTCCCTTATATCACACTTCCCACAACTATTGACCACAAACAACCAAAGCAATTGAATCAAACATCGACTACCTACCAACCTCAAACTAAAAACGGCAAAAGTACCGTCACAAAGGCTCCCAAACATATCTTTGGCGAAGGTATGAAATCCCTATTACTTTAATTTGGGACGATATTAACCATACATAGATAACCATGCTATTGTTGCAGAAATGCAGGGATTGGCCATCAAGAGTAATGAGAAGAAGCTAGAAAATCCCTGTGGCTCCTACGAGTACTACAAACGATGGAACGACGATATCTACATTCCTGGACCTCGGAAACCCGCCAAATGGTTTTGTCCTCCCAGCCAGGGCTCTGCCGAAGCTCTCATTGTAGGCCGCAAGGTCATCTACTACAAGTCCGACTCCGAGGATTCAGACTCGGAGGGCATCGAAGAGACTGAGTGGCGGGCGTGGGATCCTACCAGCCCAACTCAAACACCGTTCTGCCTGATGGACTACCCACTCCGAATGAAGTGGGCGGGACAGGAGCAGGACCTGGGGCCAATGTCTTTCCCAAAAGTTGGCTTTCCTCTCCGATCGGAACTAGGCACTCGTATCCTGCGCATGATGGGATGGGAGCCAGGTCAAGGGCTCAATTACTACTCGGTTGTTAAAGACAACGCCACCGGTCTCGCGAGAGAAATCCAAGCCATCAGGCTATCTCGAATCGAGGAAAGACTTTCTCGCATTCAACGCCATTTCGAGCACCCCGCTCGCAATCGATGAATGATGGATTTGGCAATCCAAAGCATCGATTTCGAATCAAAGATACATTCTCTGCGTCTGCCATTGGAGCAGCGGATGGAGTACCGGGACAGTCTTACGCCACATTTCCTCAAGATTCCCGATGAAGAGAAAACTCCCTGCTTGCAGGCTGCGTTGGCGTCACACCCGGACTTGATACGCTTGGAAGAGTATAAGAAGGAGCTTGCAGTCCTCTGAGATGCCGTACTTAGTAAACCTGGTCAATTTATCTCCAAGAGAGCGATCAGGTCGATAGCTAAAATGACCCTAGAGGTGATTCTTTTGCTCGAGGGAGTAAAGGAGATGGGCCTAGACCCAACCCATATGTAGCGGTCTGGGAGAAGTATGGGACTAACGGCAGCAGATGTGACAGATTAGTCGTTTCTGGCAGCGATGCATTTTCTTCTCTCTGTTATTGAAGTCTACTTGTTGCATCCCTTTGAACAAATGGATAAACGTTCATGGTGCTCCAGCAGTGATGCTGATGATCTGTAATTATACAAGGAGGAGTGGGTCGCATTCGTCGAGCCGGTGACGGCCTTGTAATTGGCCTTTTCGATAGCTTTTCATATAGCTCTTCTCTCATCCATCCGCGTGTCTACTATTCCATATACTATTGCAATACGTCTGGCGTCACGCATCGACTACGATTGGCTTTTCTGCATAGATCTCACGTACTATATTAGAAGATCAACTCACCGGCACGCTCGGATACCCATTGCCATGTTTGTATATTTTAAATATGTATGGTTTACTGTGGAAATAATATGATAGCTATAAGAAAAAGCACATCTCTGTATGAGGGCATCTTCTCTGTCACTAGCTAAGTGGATATGGATACCCTCGCGGGTGGAAGGAGCCTCGCTGCGTGCAACCGTCCTAGTACCATCCAAATATATGTCAATACCCTCGCGGGTTTGAAATCTCCTTCCGACAAGGTCATTCCTCTGGGTATATATCTGAGTTATCGGTATCAGGCTTTATGCCAGACAATTGTTGTATGCCTTGATTAACCACCGCTTCCACATCCGTACAATAGTACTCTTCCATGTAATCGACAAATGGTTGAGACGCTGGTGCCGTGTCGAGCGGGATGTAAACCCATTGGAAGTTTTCGGCTGAAGTCACTGGTGATATGTAAATTTTCCCGGTTGGCGCAGCTCCGTTTGGCATAGCGGTCAGTTTAAATCCATTGGCAGAGAAATAGATACGTCCACCAGAGTGGACCCAGAGGTATTCCTGTTCTGATGTGTTTGACCTCACGGCCCCAGTCCGAAGAATGACTATATTCCTTTGAGACACTCCTCCAGTAACTAAGAGTGAAGGTGTCATGTCTGTTGCTTCCAGATCTATAAACTCCCGAACAGTATCATGGTTGAGGAGTCTCATGATACTGGTAAAGCGGCAATAGCGTAGTGCTTCTGCCAATTTCCTTATTCTCCTACACTGCTCAGGGGAGAGCCCAAGTTCTTTCCCTAAGGCTTGCTTCGTCGGCCCAATTGAGAGCCAATAGGCAAATATAACTCTGTGTAGAGCGGTCCATTCTCTGTAAGGATGCCCAAAGTTGCCTTCCACGATGGATTCGTACAGCGAGTTCCACAAGTAATACTTTTCCATTGCCTGGGTGAGAAACACCACGTTGATCATCAATGCGACAAAGCCAAGTTGGTGAGGATACACGTCTCGGATGGCTCTTTCCATGTACCATAATAGCTTGGCTATATCCCCATGCAGTTCGCCGGCACCTTCCTTCAATATCCTTGGGATGTTAACACCCAGCCACATCATCTCCACTTCCATCGTTGCCCTCCGCTTGTCAATGTCATCTATCTCTCCATGATCGACTCTGGTGCACAGCACTTGCAAATATTGAGAAATTTTTACCCTCACGGGTCTCAAAGGAAAGTCGTTGAAGTAGTGTCCGAGTGCAACGAGGGGCGGGTCAGTGGCGCTGCCTGTGTGGAAGTGTGGCCTCTGTTCCATGTCAAACCCACCCTGCGCAAGTCCTATCTCTTTGGAAAGCTCATCCAGCATAGTGTCATCTGGATGAGTGTCATAGATGTTGTCACTCAGAATTTGCAGCTGCAACTTATTGATCTTCCGCACAAGGTTGGCGCTCCTTTCCCGCTCAAAGGTCAGTTGAATCTGCGTCCAACTGTCTTCGCTCAAGTCATCTTCAACCTCTGGTTCATCGCTGCTATTTATGTCACCCTCTTCGGGCTTTGGCTGCATGGTTTCTGAAGCGTTGTTCGGTGAAGGAGATGTGGGTGAAAAACCTCGCGGTTCAGAAGAGGGTCCTCGATGTCGTTGGGGTGGGGGTGACGAACACAAGTCAATCACAGCCGGGCGCTTGGTAACCATGGCATTTGATTGATAGCCTTTGTCACCCAGAGCACACTGGAGTCTTTTTTGGATCGCCAGGTTCTCTAGTGAGAGCTCTCCGATTCTCGCAGCGGCCTCCTGTATCAACTCACACACCTTGTCCACCGACCAGTCGTCGGAATGATTCGGCATGACCTTCTCAACGCCATGCAAAGTTGCAACGATCTCGTCTGGTACTTGTGCTGGAGGAAGTGACGGGGACCGTTCATGCCCACCAAGCGCCTTTGCAAATATATCAGCCATCACGGAATGGCCATGCTGTTGAATCATGCATTCTATCATCTTGACAGTACGGTGCTCGCTTTTCCGATCCACAACCTTCTGGCCACCAGTCATCTTATATGTTCTCTCGCGAGATTGGCTTGTCTGCTCCCCGGCTCTATCCTTCTCTGCTTCCACTGCATTCATTTTGGTGCAGAGGTACTTCGCAGTCTGGATTTCCTCTCCAGCTGACCTATCTATGCTTGTCTTTAACTGACTTGCTGACTCGTACCAGTCGCCCAAATTATTCTCATCTATGTTATCCATCTGTGACTGCAATGTTGAAACTGCAGGCAAATTTCTTCTGATATCGATAACAGTGTTTATCACCTGGACCATCTTCGCATCCTTCTTCCGCTGGGGGGGGGGGGGCCATGTTGAACATATTGATTTCTTTATGTTGAACGAGTGGGAAGTGAAGGTTATCAGCTTATTATCTGTGTAGTGTTTTCTTGCCAAGTCCAGCATCACACCTCAGCTAGTGTTGTGCGTGCCTTCCTTCCTTGAGTTATGTGCTACTTACAATTATCTACGCACAACGAGCTCTATCCCCTTCAACCTCAACACATATCCAGTTTTCACGATAAATTACCTATACAACAATCATCATGTCTGAACCCCGAGCTCCTCTCATCCCTTTCCCTCCTCGTCCTACCCCTATGGTTGACACCCATACGGCCTTGTTCAATCAGCTTGGATTGAACAAACAGGCAGCTCGACTGATGTTTGCAAGAGATAATGGCCCGTTCAAGCTGGCGACCATTATCTCGCTCATAGATGCTGAGTACCAGCGTGCTGGGAATAAGCAGTGGGCGAACTCTCCCTTCTTGGGGCAGAGTGATGATGATCGCCTTTCCAGTATCCTGAACATTCTTCTCTTGATGCAGAAGGATCTTTTGCGTCTTCTCATCCAGCAGAAGACCCATGAAGTTTTCGACCCGGCAAAGAGGGCCACGTTCAAGCTGGTGGAGGACAACATCCCGCTTCATATCAACCTCACGGACAGGGACACGGAAAGACCCGTGATATATGCCCTCGTGCATTGCAGCCCAGCGGGCGACCGCTTAACACCAAGAGAGTACGATTTAGTACTGGATAGGATGTCCGCGTATATCAACACGCATCACAGCACGGCCGCTGCCTGGGCTAGCGCGGACCAACGAGCCTGGGAGGTCGATTCATACAGTCCCCATGCCAAAATCCCAACCTCGAGGAACTGGAGTGGTGGGGCCAAAGACAATGCATTGTTAGCCTGGAGCGAGCATAAGGGGGTGCCAATTCCCCACCCAAGGCGATACGCCATGAATGACTCTCAGAAGGCACAGGTTGCGGTCTTCGTCAATGCCCAGCGGGAACGTCTTGCAAGATTGTGTGTCCTAGGGCCACATGGGTCGCGAGACCATCAAATTCCTTATTCAATGGTGCATATTGAGTGGAGTAATGACGAAGAAATGAGTAAGGATTGCCATTATAAGCACCTTGGCAATTCCTCGCCCGTTACATAGTAAGCTTTACTCATTTTAAATTTAAGATAATGTGATAATAACGGTGTACAGCTTGCTTGAGACGGTATCTCATATGCTTTTCCCTAACAGGAATGTGCTCATGCACCATGAAGCGATTGTCCCAATTATTTGTCCAGCCGATGCAAGACCAGCCGAGCACGTCCTGAGCATCCTCACTGGTTCCTACGCAATGTGGGGTGGCCTGAACGGGACCCTTGCTGGTAATATGAGCATGGAGAATATCCTGCTCAAGAATATGACTAACAAGACGTGGGAAAATGCAATGGCAATCTGCGTAGCCCAAGGTGTTTACATCGCTAATGCCGCTGCATTCCGGCGCCAGCAAGAACGGATGGAATTTTACATTCGCTACCGAGAAGTTGGTTCGGAATTGGTGGATGCTGAGTATGCTAGAGAAAGAGTCGTCGCTCTAGAAGAACAACTTCAGGGAACCCTAGTAGAATGCAAGAAGACCTGTCAGTTGATCATCTTTTCAAGTTATCATTCAACTAACATGCCTACAGTTTCGGAATTCGCAGCCGCCAAGGACGCTGAAGCTGAGGCATGTGAAAATCTCCAGAAGTCACTGGCACGATATGATATAATCAGTGAGATGTACACAGAGTTAGGGCTCGATTGAACCTGTGGACAATGGTCACCAAGCATCCGAGGCCCGCGAGGGTTTTCTACGATTTGCGATGCCCGCGAGGGTCTTCAATTATATCACCGACTGTCGAGCTTATTGTCCAGCAA
>Ga0247734_1001689_pt1 | contig 16247 bp, 21 predicted proteins | sample UWRJL103311B2_FD_180933 | JGI IMG/M metagenome (GOLD analysis project Ga0247734, IMG submission 180933) | Plant litter microbial communities from Arlington Agricultural Research Station in Wisconsin, United States - UWRJ-L103-311B-2 | ecosystem: Environmental > Terrestrial > Plant litter >... | reverse complement strand
CAGAGAGTGCAATAGTACACAAAGACCCAAACACGCCCGCTGCTCCGAGCACCGGAAACCTCGTGAGTTTCCTAAATGTGAACTTGGTGTTTTCATCTCCTGGCACCGACCACGGGAAGAATGAACTCGTCTTTCTCAAGAGTGCTGGTCTGTTCTTCTCACTATCAGAGGAACTGTGGTCGTATGATGGTGTGGGTCCGCCATTGACTGCAAAAGAAGGATTTCCCATCTAGAAGTTCAAATGCATGTCAGTAATGAGAACTAGTAGTACGGTGTCTGGAGCCTACAAACCTTGGAATCGAGTGTCTGAACAACTTGAGGGGAGGCAAGACTTGAGAGAGAAATGAGCACTTCCCGTTTCTTGAAGGGCAAGACACCTGGAGACTCTGTACTCTCCGGAGACAACTGCCTTGATATATCCTGATTCTAGCTCGCTCGCATAGTGTTGGCAAATAAGTTGCAGGAGACATTATGGTCCAGTGAACCCTCCTTGTAAGTTGGATTTCCACGATGAACCCAACCAAGAGCACTTCCCAATCTTAGTATACTTGTATCTTGCTGTAAGAGACGAGTACAACGATAGTGGGTCGCGACTCATTCTTGATATGACTGTCCAACAGCCAATTGATTATGAAGATCCACCAAGAAGTGAGTATCCATTCGGTGAAGGATGCGGCTGCATTGACTAGAGCCCAAATTCCAACATCCAACTGCATATGCCTTCCCAGTCTGGTCTCCTTCTGATTGTGGTATTTATGAGCATCCCTTAATGAGCCAGATGCTTGTAAGGTCGTTTAACCCTAATTTGAGGAGCAATGAGATCAACAGAGTAGATAGTTTTCCAGACATCAGCTTTTTACAGAGGCTAACTTTGGTACCATCTCTCTCAATTCTAGGTCGATTCTTTACTATTGATAGCGGGTGGATGAGATGGAGACAAAATGATGAAGTTTGAGAGGCCCACTACGTCCCATACAAACCAACGCCAAGCGTCGATGCAATTCGACTCTCTCAATCGAATGCGGGTCAACAGTATTTAACCAAGATTATGATTCTCGGCGCGTAACGATCTAGAACCATTAATTGTGAGGCTGAGGTGCATATGTAAGGTTACACTCGCTGTAAAGGGTGGGGACAAGAAGTTGAATGGCCCTGAGTGATACAGTTCTTCTTGAGGAGGTTGAGTTGAGGCGGCCGAAAGCGTGTGGGGGCGGTCAGCGGAGTTTGCGCTTAAGCGCTTAGAGAGGAGCTCAGCTCCGGGATTGGTTGGATTCCCAGGAGGCCAGGGAGGACATCATCTTTCCTTAGAGACTACCAAGTCGGAGGACAGAAACGACGAACTCCCGCCTATGCAATAACATGGCAAATAATCACCACCCATAACGGCCGCCGTTGAGGGAGCAGCCATGCCAGGTATCCAGGAAACATAGGCACAGATCTTTTGTGCACCTTGGCTTTTCAAGGCTGAACTGTTGGTTTTAGTGCAGATCATTATACTCTGGCAAAGCTGAATTACTCACAACGAGATCTCCAACTACATGCCACGTATTCTTGTCAATGTATGGTTTTGCAAATTGATCGCCACGGTGCAATGCAATATTGCCTACGTGACTATAAGACCTGAGCTTGGCGGGGTTTTAAGTGTTTGTCTAAGTTGACGCTAACTCATACAAAGTTGTTTTGTATGTCGTTCATAAATCAAAACACTGCCTTAAAGCTTGATGAATCTGGGTAGCCGCAAGCGGTTTTGAGATTTTTTTTATGGTAGCGAAGCAGGAAGTAGTGAGATTGGTATCAGGTCACCAGTACATCAAGTGGCCATTATCGGCGTACAGCAGAGTAGCCAAATGAAGGAACCTGGCACGCTTCTGTTGGAAATTATACGACATGTACTTTGCCACTATCCCCCCTTGCAAACTTGCGGAAGCAAGCATATAATCCCGTTCGTCCAGATAGACCCCGGATTAGAGACATTGTCGCTAGCGTATGGAATACGAGAAATCCAGTGATTTTTTTTTACCTTTCTATCGCTGAGTTGGTTTATACTCGGCATGTTTCATGTTTGTCCTTAATTTGATGTCTCGTACGATTCTAGAGATTTCGGAGTTGACATTCAATGGACGCCTGCATAACAAATCAATACAATGTTCTCTTTTCTCTGTTTTAACAATGTCTTGAAACTCACAACTGTAGTTGCCTCAATACAAAGATCAGTCATACAACACAGCGAAAAGCTGGCAAGTGGACCTTTATTACAGAAGCATTTGACATGGAAATTATAACTTAAACACTAAGTACAGTTGATTGGACATCATTGTTCAATTTACTTATATTTTCACCAGAAAAAGGTAACATTATGTGAAATGTTGTCATACAAATCGTAGAGCAACAACTAGAGGAAGAAAGGGAAAATTGTAGTGGCATGGCTAGAGATCTTAAGAAAAATGAATCATTCAATCCATAGCTGATGGATGTAGACGTACTTAAAAATATTCAAACCGCCTCTAATTCACTGAACAAGCTAAGGTGTCCAATTCATCGTACATGGATCAACCGGTTTGCACGCTTTCTCTTCTACCACTCTCTACTAGCCATTCAGATGTCTATCTAAGACCCAATATCTTCGAAACTTACGATTGCTTTCAAACCCCCTCCCCATCGGTTGGGTTTACCCTCATACCCAAAGCATTTGTCTTTTGTTTCCTACGCTCTCTGAATCGGCGTGAGGCGATCATGGACATGTATCTTCTTACGGCACCCTGATGAATCTCAGAGAAGACAAGCGCCCATTCCTTATTTTGGCACGAGCGAGTTAGATTCCACTCTTTGAACCAGTAATGAATATAGCATCGGCGATTGTCAAAATTCGAGTCACATATTAGTTCCGGCCAATGCTTGTCTCCTGGGGAATTCATGTCAAATCTTTCCCCGACAGATAGTGGTGTAGCTCGTGAGTCTCTTTCTTGACATCCGACTACATGAAGCCTCTCAAGGTTCTTGAGATAACCTCTAGATTGCAACATACTCTCACCCATGTATTGTAATTCGTTGGAATGAACCTCTAGAGATTTGATATTGTCGGCTTCACTATGAATCGGAAATTGTCCGGTGATAATGCCAGGAGCACCTTCTCCTTTAGCAAATGAGTACCAGTCAATGGACACAGTATCTATCTCATGACTGAACCAAATCGTCCCCCTCGTCTCCAAGCTTGTATAAAAGGATAGCCGCAGTACCTTCGATGCCTCTGATCTTGCCTCACGGGATACCTGTGTGATAGCTGGGTTGTCGGGTGTGGTGCAATGTCGTATATCACTGTTCCAGCGGACACGAACTATTCGTGGCTCGATGGACAAATGGAATACCCAGCGACGAAGTTCAGGAGGAAGATCGGGAAATCTGTGGAATGATATCAAGTCCTTGGACGAAGACATGATACGAGATAGTCAACACTGTTCTCCCTCCGTAATAGGGGGGTTTTAATTCTGAGAAATGTCAGACACGGTATTGACAGTACTCAATATTACCCAACGACGAACTTACTATAACACGTGGTTACTGTCGGCAGCAATAGTTTAAGTCTTTGGCATATTAAGCAGTGGCTATTGGAATGTTGACTTTGCGGCATGAAGCATCATGTCTATGGAGTACATTGATTAGCCTAACTCACACCAAGCCACACCCCGTCACTGAGGAGTCAAATGGCACGTGATAACGCGCCGAACTACGTGACGCGGTGATGTATTCAACACCAGAAAATCCCATCCGAGGGAAAGACTAGGATTCCCGAATAATGGAATCGATGTGTTAATCGCCGCAACTGAACTTCAATTTTAAGGCTCCGATCTCTATCCGATATACTTTCATCCTCATCAATCATATCATCGTACCATTCCGTCTCTACCATAACAAACCTCAACCATGTCTGTCAGCCTGAAAGCAGATGAGGACTTTGGCCTATCATCTGATGATGAGAGTGCGATGATTGCACTCTTGGACGATCAGAACCAAGGCACCAAACGCAAATCCAATAGCAATGACATCCCACCAGCCAAACGACTGGCCACTACTCCTATATTTCAATGCGCAGTGTGTAACCTAAGATTCCACTTTTTTAGGCTTATACTTGTCAAATATTGTAGTTATGTAAATAAAACTGCTAATATTAAATATCAACTAGATCAACGCATTGAAAGAAGGCTTCGGGTTCAACAAGTTCCAATTGAAACAGGAGCAAGTCATCGTAAGTCATGCTAAAATCCCGACACAATTGGACGGAGGAGACGACGTGTGGCGCGCATATACCTGGCTAACTCGTTGTGCAGTCGACACTCCTCTCTGGTAAAAGCGCGGCGGTTGTCTTTCCCACGGGTGGCGGGAAAAGTATATGCTTTCAGATTCCAGCCCTCGTGTTCTCGGAAGTTGATAAAGAACAAAGTATTCGAGGGCCTGGAGAGAGTGGTATTACGCTGGTCGTTTCGCCGTTAATCGCACTGATGAAAGACCAAGTCGATGCACTTGTACGCCGCGGTATTAAAGCTGCTACATTTGATTCTACGAAGACACGCGAAGAGTATCTCGAAACCTGCCGGATGCTCAACAATGGGGAATTGAAGCTACTTTATTGTGCTCCTGAGCGAGTAAGTTTTTCTCAACTATTACATCTCATTCTTATGTTATTCAACTCTTCAACTCTTCATCAGATATGCCCTTGACTGGGGGTGCAACCATGCATGACCAGGGCTATCAGGAACCTTGACCACAAAATGTATCGAATGCCACAATACATCTAAAGCAGACCACTCTAGTTCACTAGACTTACATTTGCGAAAAATCTTGAAATTCTGCTTTGAGCATCATATAAAGGTGTCACAACCTAGCCCTGTAGCAAGCTCTAAGTTTCCTCATAAAAACAATTACGAAAGTATAATATGGTACAAATTCAAGCCTTTTATCGCTGACTAGAACCCCAAAGTTGAACAACGAAGGATTTATCGAGCAAATGAAACAAGTCCGAGGTGGTGTCCGTCTCCTAGCTGTTGATGAAGCACATTGTATATCCGAGTGGGGCCATGCATTTCGTCCCGATTATCTCAGTCAGTATTAACCAATTCTATTTCACTTTTGCTGTCTGGTATCTGGTATCTGCAGTTTTCCTGTATGCCGTATGCTAATAATCAGCAGAGATAGCACGATTCGCAAACGAAATCGAAGCCGAACGCGTAGTCTGTTTGACTGCAACTGCCACTCCACAGGTAGCACAAGATATTTGCCAGGCTTTCAATATCGAAGAACATAACCTTTATCGAACATCGACTTATCGTCCCAATCTTAATTTGCTAGCAGAATCCGGAGAGACAAAGGAGGATCTCTACCCGCGTCTCTTCGGGTTTCTTAAAAAGAATCCTGGCTCGACCATTGTGTATGTCACGCTGCAAAAGCAAACAGAGGCTCTAGCGACGAATTTGCGCAAGCAAGGATTCAAAGCGAGAGCTTTTCATGCTGGAATGCCAATGGCTGAGAAAACTCAGCTACAAGATGAATTCCTGGCTTCCAACAATTTGATCATGGTTGCAACAATTGCTTTTGGCATGGGCATTGACAAGGCAAGCATCCGAAATGTAATTCATTTTAATATTCCTAGCAGTCTGGAATCTTATAGTCAAGAGATTGGGAGGGCCGGACGAGATGGTGAGTATTGCTTGGTCTACATATTTGAGCTTGCTATTGACCTCGACTACTAGGAAAAACTAGTAACTGCATGTTCTATGTATGCGGAGAAGACCTTCACCTCCGTGAGCTATTTGCTCGCGGAGACCTACCTGTAAGCATCCATCTCATATCAATCAGAAATAACGCTCCTCAGGCTTGTTACATGTGATGTGAGGTCTTTTTGGCATTTGCTGATTAAAAACTACTTTTCAGTCAAAAGAGTCCCTTCGGAACCTTCTAAACGACATATTTGATTCTGAAACTAAGCGACTTCCTATCGGTGCCGATTTCAGAACAAATCATTACGAGCAGGAGCGCGACTTCGATATGCGTTCAACTACGCTGAAAAATGTGTATGTCATACCTAAAGCAACGAGCCTTTAGGTTTAAATTCTGTGATACATCCGGCCAAGGAGACTCTGCTAATTCGTGAAACCTCTAGATATGCACAACTAGAGCTCACCCACAGCCTCATCCGTGCCACAACACCCGTCTATACCAAGTATAGCTACAAGGTCAGCCCTTCGTACACACGGATCATCGGGTCCGACAGTTCCCCTGCTGGTAAAGCAGTCAATAAGTTTGGGATTAAAAAGAGTACTATTTACTATATTGATGTTGACTCAGCCTCTCTTGCTTGTAATATTCCTCGCATAGATATCGTGCGTAAGCTAAACGACCTAAACGAGAGCAGAGCTATAACGCTCACTCCATCCGGAGTCTATAATGTATACAAAACTCTCCAACCTTTGCCGAAAACCAAAGCAGAGATCGAAATCTTGGTCTCTGCCATCTACACAGTCATGGTATGTTTATTTAGTGCCCTCTGTGTTCATCTCAGCTGCTCATCTGAAGTCACGCTTTATATCTCCTCAAGCTAGTTGGTGGTCCATGTTAGCATAACACTAAAACTGTGTTTAGGAGTGCCGTGAACAAAGCTCCCTTGCCCGCACCGACGACATGCTAAAACTCATCACCGGCCAAGCATGCTTCTCACGCGTCTTGGCTCAACATTTCGGTGATGAGCTTACCCCCGGCAAGAAGGATTGTGGCCATTGTACCTGGTGTCTCACAGGCCAACCTGTGGTGCAGAAGATACCTCCCAAAGTCCCCTTCAATGAAACTCGTTTCATGGCTATCCTCAGCGCTGTGCCTGACAGAGATGACTCACGTCTACTAGCCAAAATTGCATTTGGGATTGCAAGTCCGAAGATTACTAAGCTGAAAATGGGACGGAGTCCATTATTTGGATCGATGGATGATCATGATTTTGAGAGCTTGTTGACAGCTTTTACTCGCGAGTGCGAGAGTGCAAATTAGTTCATCCCCGGACAATCAACATATGCACTGTATAACATCGAAGTCATGTAGCATCCTAGATATCATTCAAGTGTTTCACGGTCTGTAATATCAATAAATATCTCATATTTGATCCCACGAAGTGACGAAGTCCACGTAATTAGAATATAAATCGTCATCTTAAGCTTCGCTAAAGGTGCTTGGCATTGCATATCATGAGCTTGTTACACAGGACCGGCTGCCCGCGGCTGCCGTGAGCCGGAAGATTGCAGTATAAGACGAAGAAAGCTGTCCATGACGGGTAAGATTCATATATTGAAACCCCTAGCATTGTACTGTCATGTCAAGTAAAGTCTAGGAAGGGCATTCGGCAGTGCCGATTTCAGAGTCAATGTCAGTGGCTTTGAACGTTCTTGGTGTAATTTCCCTTGGTGGTCTGAACTATTACCTTTCTGCCTTTGCTTGCTTTTGAGATCACTCGTACACCTTTTTCTCAAGTTTTACCCGATGCAAGTTCTTGTATTCTACTGCCTGGACAGTTTGAAAGTTCTAAGCAAACGGGATCGAAGCTCTATATGCTCACGTGTCTTGATGGCAGCGTTCTGCTTACCTCTCGTAGATTCCTTTCTTTTCATTTCCAAAGTCGTCACTGAAGTCACCTACAAGTCAAATTCACACTATTTTGAGCAATTTATTGGAAATTAACTACAGAAGGCTCCCGTTTGCTTCATTTGATTTAGAGTCAGGATTCAGCATAGGAACGTCGCATCGAATGAAGAGAGCCAAGGTCATTCATGAGTGGTAGATTCACTGGACAAGAACTCTAGCAGAGGTCATTGACAGCTCTAACGGCCTGAAAATGCATTCTAGTATTGTTGCGATGATATGAGAAATGGTGTAAGTGAGAGTGGGAATAGCTTCCTCTAAACGACAGTCACCTATGCAGCCATGCTCCACTAGCGTCATCCTTATCTATACACGTGACCTGTCAACGAACACACCTCAACCATCACGATATCATCCCCTGCACCTCCAGTTTGCCTTTGGATCTGCTATGGCCACAGGGTGAAGTGACTACCATGCCAACCACACCACATTTGCCAGTTAGCAGCCATGGCAGTAGCAGCAATGAAATCCCGATAGCAGCGACCAAACATCCGGTCGGGCCTGGTTCGGGTAACGGCTGGACCCGTAAAGATAGACCCTGTGATGCTTGTCGACGACGAAAAAGTCGATGTATCATACCAGAAAACACGGAGAACTGTATTATGTGTCACTCCCGGGGGGAAGAATGTACATTTGTTCAGACTCCCCAACCGAGGAAACGCCGAAGAATAGATGGAGGAAGCGAAGATGGATCGAAAGCAAAGTACGTAACTAGGCGAAAGTTAAACCAATATCAAATTCTGACTGACATTCCCAGGTCCCCAGAGGCCGAAAGAAGTAAATTTTATGTCCGATCTTTCCTCTGAACTTTACTGAAGTTGGTCTTAGCTTTTCAAGGTAAACCACCTATCAATGATTATACAGCACTTCCCACATCACTACTCAAACAAACCCTCGGGCTCCAAAATCGACAACACGGCCACTATTTAGGGCAGACTACCGAATATGACACCCGTCTCATCAATCTCTCCCCTTTCAATGGCCGTGGAGAGTATGTCAGCTCCCCAGGTACACTTCGACGTGTTAGCGAGAAAACTCACTTCATTATGAAATCCGAGAGTCAACCTGAAGTCGACGATGAACTTGCAAACCTGGATCTGGTAGAGAGCATTGTAAAACCGCACGGCAAAGCTTTGGTCGATATCTACTTTCGCATCATACATCCCAGTTTCCCGATCATGGATAAGAAGGTATTTTTAGAGAAGTACGAGCGTACTTATCGAGAGTTTACCCCGCCGATTCTAGCAGCGGTTTATATTTTAGCTCTAAATTGGTGGTCGTATACACCAGAGCTGGTCAATTTACCAAAGCCGGACGCCGTAAAGTTGGAGAAACTGGTTCCGAAGTTCATGAGCGATGTTCTAAATAGACCGAAATTGTCGACTGTTCAAGCTGGTTTGTTATTATTACAAAGACCAGATGGTGATTCATGGGCCTTAACGGGGCAACTTGTTGCAGTAGCTCAAAATCTCGGCATGCACCTAGATTGCTCATGTTGGAAAATCCCAGAATGGGAGAGATCACTGAGAAAGAAACTCGCATGGGCAATGTTTATGCAAGATAGGTGGGGTGCACTAATACACGGCAGACCTCCTCTCATCTCTCTCGATGATTGGGCTGTCAAACCTCTCGAAGAGAGGGATTTTCCTGAGCAGGTTGATGACGATGAGGACGAAGAGGAAGGTAGTACTGAGATTGAAAACGGGAGACTCATATTTATTCATCTGATTTCATTGAGTGAAATCCTCAGTGATATACTCAACACGTTCTTCACACTGCGAGCAACCACTATTTTGGAAGCAGAAGGTGATAATGCTGTTATCATGACATTAGAGAAAGCAAAACCGATACAGTTAAGACTTAAGGAGTGGCATGCGAAGTTACCACAATGTTTAGCAGTAGGCCAGACAAAAGCAAGGAGGCTCTCATCCACTGGTGGGTTTACAAAATACTTCCTCTCACGATTTGCTAACAGATCAGGATCTCTCCACCTAGCATACTTCGCTACAGAAGTAACACTGCACCGTGCAATAATCCGCTTCGACTCTTCCAGCATGGACGATCAGCTACGTACCATAACCCGTGCCGCCGCCAAAATGCGCTTCACCAACGCCATAGATCTTATCAACAAACTTGAACCTGCACATCTACAGTCCTTCTGGTACTTTGCCTCCAAAACGAACCTTGCTATTATTGGAACATTCGGTTCGTTACTCTGGGCAACCTCCGATAGTGCCGAGGAATCTGAATTTTACAAATCACAACTTGCAGAATACCGCTGGACGTTACGAGTCAGTAGCAAGGGAGCAGAGTTTATGAAATTTACCGTTGGTATGCTAGATGCGAGCGCTGTTTTTGTAAAAGATGGTGCATCAAAAACAAGAGTGGGCAAAAAGGCAATTCAAGAACCTCCTTCAAACAAGGAAACACAGCAATCATGGACCCCGAAAATGGAATCGGACTTATCCGTACAGGATCACAAGCTTCACTCCTACGAGGAAATTTCAAATGAGGTCTCTCCGAGCGTTGGAACGTCAACTGAGAATGCATATCCTTACGATACAGACTTCTCACACGTTGGGATGACTCTCGCGCCGGATATTCGCCCACCGTGGGATAGCGGATTTGATGAATTTAGTGAGGCAAATGGGCAGGTTTGGTCGTTGGACCAAATGTATGAGTTTTCTCCATTGGAAGATATACTTGGGAACAGAAGAATGGTGCAGGAGTATGATGAAAGTGGAAATATATTTGCGGGTTTTTGAGCGACTTGTCAACCATAAATGGTTCTGGATTTATAACAGCAATGCAAAAGCTGATGGATCTCAAATCTCCGATAATAAAATACATATCTACATGAACTAATAAATGACAAACACACGACTACTATACGCAACCTACTCTTTATATAGTAACGGGTACGACTTGGATAGCAATCTTGTATGGGGGAGGTGACTGTGTTAGATTGGGTGATGAGCTCCTTTGTATTTGGACCGATGGCCAAAGTAGGTATGTACCTGATTTGATTTGGATCTATAATGTATATAGACAAATTTTTAATTGTAGGTCGTTTGTTTCACATAGAGAAGTCGAAGACAAAGATCATCGGTGATGACTATCTCACGGCCTCCGCTTAGGTACTAGCCTTCAACTTTTTTTAAAAAAAAAAAAAATTAAAGGCATAGTGACTGAAGTTCTACTGTAGTATGAATTACTTATTGAAATTCTCTAAAGAGGTTTCAGGTGAGAATTTGGAACCGAAATCGAAAAGTGTTTTAATCATCTAATTATTTGCTTGTACCACTTGATAATATGCCGCGTACCGAATATCTCCATCTCGCTCAACATGAAAGCCGTTGCTTAAATGAATCAATCCGAGCTATTTTTTGGATCACAGTCAGTTTCTGGATCCAAAAAAATAATGGCGGGAGAAATGGGGTTTGTGCCTTGTACTTCAGGCGTCAACATAACTACTACCAAAAAACCTCCCGCCGTGTCATACTCGCCGTTCTACAACTTCAAACCTACGATATCATGGCAGCCTACGCTCCCATCGATGCACCAAACCACAATGGAAAAACTAAGAAAATAGTTGACTATATGTACGATCAGGATATCGGCAACTTCTCATATGCGGCTGGGCATCCTATGAAACAGCATCGTGTCAGGCTTGCGCACAGCTTGATTCAGAGTTATGGCTTGTATAACAAGATGAAGATATTTGTGAGTGATTCACTTCCATCGTGGAGTGGATTTTTTTATTGTGTCATCTCAATTTGAAATAGCTGTCAGAGATTGTGAGAAGTTCAAAGTAGGTCTTGATGTTGGAGCGCCGCTGAGATAATGTCAACCAGCGGCAGCCCTTGAAGCCAAAGTGGGAGCAACCAGCACCAGAACCGTTTGGCTTACCATGGATGGCTCACATTCTATGACGTATCTTAGAGCTTTCTCACTTCTTAATGAAACCTCTGTCTTAAGTTTTGATCGGATTTCTGAATTTTGGTGGTCGCGATTCTCACATTTCATAGTGTCCTAAAAAGGCTACGAAAGATGAGATTGCTCAATTCCACGCCGAAGACTACGTCGATTTTCTGGCAAAGGTAACCCACGAAAATATGCACGGCCTAAGTAAGGAAGCACAGAAGTTTAACGTAGGCGACGATTCCCCGGTATTCGACGGATTGTTCCAATACTGCGCTATCAGTGCTGGAGGAAGTCTCGAGGGTGCAGCTCGACTTGGTCGAGGGAAATGCGATATTGCAGTCAACTGGGCTGGTGGGCTGCACCATGCAAAAAAAGCCGAGGCGAGTGGTTTTTGTTATGTAAATGGTAGGCTCTTGCTTACATGATCTTCATCCCTGCGTAAGACTAAATTCTCTAGATATCGTTTTATCAATTCTGGAACTCTTGCGTTATCATGAACGAGTTGTTTACATCGATATTGATGTACATCACGGCGACGGCGTTGAAGAGGCTTTTTTCACTACTGACAGAGTAATGACGGTTTCTTTTCACCAGTATGGTGAATTTTTCCCTGGAACTGGAGAGTTACGAGACATAGGTGCCGAGTAAGTTAAGCCAACCTTGGCCCGAACCACACACCTTACTATTTACGGAAGATCAACTAACTCCTGCCTGCAGCAAGGGTAAAAACTATTCAGTGAACTTCCCTCTCCGACATGGGATTGATGATGCCTCGTACAAGGGGTATGTCCATATTACCTTATATATCGAACTGGTATACTAACTTCCTTTAGAATATTCGAGCCCGTGATGACACAAGTGATGGAAAGATATCGGCCAGGTGCAATTGTCCTTCAGTGCGGAGGCGACAGCTTAGCAGGTGACCGCTTGGGATCCTTAAACCTTAGTATGCGTGGACATGCCAATTGTGTGAACTTCATGAAGTCATTTGGATTGCCCTTGCTGCTTCTCGGTGGCGGTGGTTACACGATGAGAAATGTGTCTCGGACTTGGGCTTACGAGACTGGCGTTGCGGTTGGAGTGGACCTCCCATCAGAGCTACCAGAACACGAATATTCTGAGGTAATATTGTCACTTGTGTTTTCATCATGGTTACTGACGCTTTTCTCAGTACTATAAACCTGATTATCAACTTGACGTCAAAGCCAAAAAGGACCTAGCGAACTTGAACTCGGTTGAATATTTAGAAAAGATCAAAGTCAAAATATTTGAGAATCTCAAGGAAACAACATTTGCGCCATCTGTATCTCCCTTGGACGATGTCCTCGATAGCCTAGGTATGAATGATGAGGATGAGGACATGCTCGACGATGCAGATGAAGATGAGAACCCGGATGAGCGGAATACCGAACGAAGGAGCAATTTACGGTAAAGCCCCATGCTGATTTTGTATTACAAAACTAATTCGGATCACAGGGTCGAAGCAGGTGGTGAATTAAGTGATAGCGATGACGAGGGTAGTGGCAGTGGAGGGGTACGATCATATCTCCGGATTCGATGACAGTGTAGCTGCTAACTGCGCTAGCGTAAAAATGGAAAATCTCGCCGAAACGAGGCAAGTTTTGCAGAAGTGTCCGAGATTGACGACACAATGATGGATGACGAGGATGAGGAGATGGAAGAAGTAGATGAAGCAGAACCAACCATCGATGAATCCGAAACAGAGCCGCCCGTGGAGCAAGAAAAAGATTTATCAGCAGGTTCAGCTAATCCTCGTTCACGTGAACCCTCAGCAAAATCCGATACTGTCAAAATAGAAAGACCAGAGGAGCCAAATGGCGAAAAATCAGATTCGAGAGCTGCATCAGTAGTTGTAAAAACGGAAGATTAAGTAGACAGGCTACTGCCAATGTAAATTATGGCACAAAGCTCAGCGTTTAGCATTCTGTTGCACTTTGAATGTATCGAACATCTTATCCTTCTTTGCTGGCTCTTTTAAGCGACGTCTCATCATAACAGATACTTGGAACGCTTTAGGCCAAAATGTCATGATCTAATCTACAATCAGTCGTTTAGCAGAGAGGGAAAACACATTTGTTCTCCGAGCATGGCTAAGTAAATATATCGATACACTTAATCTTGCACCTCTTCTTCCAATGGAACCCTGGAGACCATAACTTTACAAAGCAACGTTCAGATACCTGAGTCCGCCAACATCACCTCACCCATGCTTTAAGTCTTGGCTGAATGAACCATCCCAAGAGAGACCTCATCACTCCACATTTCTTTTTTCTTCTTTTCACCTACGCCAATCTTACGAGCAAACCGGCGTCTTCGTTGGCTTTACTGCCGAGTTACTCGGGTTTGTTTGCGAACATCCATTAGCTAACCCAAGAAGAGTATCATCGGTCGCTGCAGAATAAGCTGCACCGCAGTTTGGATCACTACGACCTATCAGTATACAAGCTTACTGCCACATCATACAAACCGAACCTACCTAGCTCCACCACTAGCGCTGTTGAAGTACGAACAGATATCATGCGAGAAGCAATCCTGTGTACTACAACACCGCCGTTAGTATTCCACTCGTCGAAAAGGTAACGGTGTGGGGAGATATACTATACATTTCCTACCGCAGTGCCTGAGCAACCTGCTCCACAACGTCCATTGCAGCTATAGCTGAGCAGTGTTAGTTCTAGTCCGTGAGAACTGGACGGGCCGGTGGTGCATACTCGCCGCTACCTGAAGGGTTGGGACCAAAGTTACTACCCACTGCACCACTCCAAGTGCAAGTCTTCCCAGCACTGTTTTCCCATGTAGCTCTCGCAGTAACCCCAACCTTGAGGCAGGTAATGGCTGCGAGTGTTGAGGAAGCCATTGCTATGACGAGGGCGAACTTGAGGAGAACCATTGTTTGCAAATTCTTCTCAGAAGATTTACGCCCACTGGCAATCACTCATTTTTCTAAAGACCAAGGGCTTCTTTATATGCATCTAGTAAAGTGATTGCAATTTGAACGTCAGATGACGACTTACCCGTTCTCCGAAAGATTCTCCGGTTTGAGGAAGTGAATATTTTCCATTTCCCCCCGTATCCCCGCATTCAAAAACCGGGAATTCAGCTTTGGACTGCCCCTCCATTTCTGTTGGGATATGGAGGTGAGTGTGGAGCAGATGTCCGTTTGTGGCATTCCCTGAAGCCTATGGCGTCAAGAGTATCCTTACCTGGTGGCCGGGTGGCCAGAATCGATGTGTTGTTCGGACTACCAAGTTGCATATACGACCAGTTATCATGCGGAGGAGCATGAGTGGCTTCTGATTCAGTTCCAAGCATTTCAGAGTGCGCCATAGACACACACAGAACCATATGATGTTATACATCTCAGGGGTAGAAGGACAAGCGAGGTCAGCACGTGACTATTACCGATTTACTATTCGGTCTGAACTGTAGAATCAATTACTCAGTTAAGTTCACTTGAGAAAGGCTCAGCCATCTCAGGAGGTATAATGTCGCTTGGATTTGCCGTTTTGAGTTCCTCGCTGGGTCTATCACGAAGAATATGTCTCAGCTCAGAACGAAATCTCGATATCACATCTTCATGTAAGATCCCCGAAAACAACTCTGAATCTTCAAATCCAAGTTCCCAGTAGGAACCTCAGATTTCATAATTTAGCCAGGCGAACCCAATTTTCAGCCAATCAAAGTCATAAAAGAGTGCCTTTCAGCAACCATAGCTAGACAAGCTGATGAATAGTGGTATTATAATATCATATTTTAGATACTGCTGATGACTATCCCAGGTTCTAAATTTGAAGCCAGGAACAAACGCCCAGCACAAATACCAAGATCATGGCATCACCTGTGATCGTCGTCCAGATTCGGAAATACCTTGAGGCCAATTGCACATAACCCTTATATGGCTCAGGCAAAAATCCCACTATCGTTCCCAAAATTCCAGTTTGCTGCGTGGTCCCCTTTTCCAAATAAAATCTGCTTGTTTGTAACAACACCTGAGCTGTAGCAAAGATGTAAAAGAAGTGGATTGATGCAGGCGTCAGATTTTCGGTGGATGCTGATTCGGAAGAAAGGCGCACTAGTTTCGATCCCGAGAATGTCGTAGTTAAAGAGATATACAATCCTAAAGCTATCGCAAATACCGCATGGACCATACGCCAGACATAGGCATATGGATCTGCTATAGCAGCTTGACCCCCCATCCCAGGCATATTTGGCATTCCGGGGAAAGACGGCATACCGTCTGCTCCCTCCCCAGCAGCCCCACCCATCATTTGTTGTAGCATCTTCATCATGGGGTCATCCCCAGGAGGCGCACCATCCATTCCCGGCATCGGCATGCCTCCCATACCTGGAAAACCAGCAAATGGATTTGTTCCGGGAGGAGCTGCGGGGACATCATAGCCTAACATCATTTGACGGAGCTGATCATCGTTTGGAGTTGCAGGTTGGGGACGGTGGGAAGGCGCAGGTTCGTAGTAGTGGTTGGAAATGTCGACTTCTTCGGGGTCTTCGTGTGAAGCTGGTGCAGCAGATGGTTGTGGGGGAGGGTCTTTCTTTTTGTCAGTATAGGCCTTCAACCCAGAGAAATGGAACACGTACCTCGTTTTATTCCTCCTCCCAAGCCTGTG
>Ga0247734_1001688_pt1 | contig 16259 bp, 7 predicted proteins | sample UWRJL103311B2_FD_180933 | JGI IMG/M metagenome (GOLD analysis project Ga0247734, IMG submission 180933) | Plant litter microbial communities from Arlington Agricultural Research Station in Wisconsin, United States - UWRJ-L103-311B-2 | ecosystem: Environmental > Terrestrial > Plant litter >... | reverse complement strand
CAACTTTCGATCGTGCTTTTTTGGCAGCAGGGATGGGCGCCGGGGACGGGAAGGGCGACCGTGAGTGCGACGTCCTAATAATGTACTGTATTTACAGCACCACCACCTATCCATCCACCCACACACACACACACACACACACACACACACACACACACACACACTCTCTTATTTTATTTTTTACTAACAGACATACATACATACATCACACATCCATCCATACACATCCTGTACTGCGCTACGCGATTGTAGTAAGTTCCTCCTGCCGCCCAAGTAGTATCGGGACGAGCACACACCACTTTCACTTTCACTTTCACTTACTTAGACGACGATACCTACAGTACCAGTACGTACTTACTTCCTTAGAGCGAAGGGGGGAAACCCACCGCCGGGGTGGAGAGGGGCCTTTGGGGCCTTTGGGTGTTAGAACCACTTATTAAGCTTATATCAGTATAGCGTGTAAATATAGACTTTTCCAATCGGCAAACACGTACCGCCGATTGCGATCTAGACATCTCTCGCAACCAAAACAATTCCCATTTGGCTCGAATCCTCGCAATTTTCATCATATTGATGTGCTGGATATCTCCTTTCAAGGTATGCCTGCTTTCTTTGTTTTTTCCAGTCTTAATTTCAGCAAGATCTTGTATGGTACAGCCAGCCGTACCCATCCAAACCACACACAACTCCCCACCCTCCCCCTCTTTCAATATAATATCGACGGTGTCTATCTACGGAATACCGTATGATACGCACAACAGGGCCTTTGGTCCCGGATTTGGGTCCTTCTCCTTCGCTGCTTCATAATTGGCTCCCAAGACTTCAAAGCAACCTCGCGAAAGCGATACTGTCCACACACCATGCTATCCGCTCCCCTCCAACATCCGCTCGAGATTTCCAGAGTACGACTAATAGCCCCAATAGGCTTAGAGCACCTACTGGTGGGAAACTCCGCAAAGTCGGTACGAGTCCATTAACCGGGGCGTAGTCGCCGATGACATGGTAAGTAGCTGTAGGGTTGTGGCATGTTGCAGGGAATCGGAACCCCCATGCCACTGACTGTCCCAGTCCAGTAGCTCAGTCGGTGCGCCCGCCCATGGATGGTCCAGAGGCTGCTGCTGCTGCTGCTGATGAGGTTTGGCGGCCACGCCTCTCCCCTCCAGCCGAGGGGAGCTAGGGGAGCTAAATCGCTAATTATCCATTCCATCCAAGTACGGTACGATAGAAAACTCTTGATCTTTGAATGAAAAATTCAATGTCTTCTGCTCCTCATTGGATGTGTTGGATTTTGAGCCCGCTCAATCAATGCCAAATTGATTGAGTACGCACCAAGGACCTAGCCCCAACCGACTAGCTGGTTACTGAACGTTCGGACATTAAATCAAATCGGTTCGTTTCTTTTTCCTCTTCTCTTCACCTTAGCTGCAGATTCATTCTTGACGTGATCGGATTTCAAACTACCCCGGAGTGCTCCTCTATTATTGAACTACTACTTTGATACACGGAGCTCTCCCCCTTGTCCATACGTGACATCGAAACCTTTGGCTTTTTGGTCATTTGAACTCGAAGCCTGCGAACACAAGCACCTTAGCCCGGGCTCATGGTTTATGGTTTGCTAGGGGCTATTTGTTTTTGAGTTGCTAATAACTGGAAAAAAGCGATCTGTCTTAACTCAAGATGCATACAGCAGCGCTTAAATCACAAACTTTGACGGAAGGATCCGGAAGCGAGTTTACACTTTGCGCTATATATGCACATGGCAGAGTCGTTATTTCTTTTTGGGATTTAAGTTGCGAACAGAACGACACAGCAGGCTGATCCCCTATCCGGCTAGTTCAATACTCCAGGTTTGAGTGAAAGACGCAACTGGCTCCATTTGGTTCCAGGGAAGCGTCTCGTGGTTTGCCTGAACATGCATGTGGGTGGGTGGTTTTCTGGATGGTTGAAGTGCTAGCGAGCTTGGGATGGTAGAATGGTAAGCTGGAGAACAACCGAGGGCGGGGGGTAAGGTAAGACCATCCCGTCCAGCAGGTGTTAAGGAATCTCGTACGGGATAGTTGTACATATAGCACTAGACGTTAGTGGTAGCACGCAGTCTGGAATGTGCTACCGGAAAGGACTATCTATCCACTGTCCACCGTCTGAACCACCCCTACCGTAAGGAAGACAGACACCCTGTAATTGAACTCTGTACAGGACAGTAAGTAAAAACAAATAACCGGGAGTGCATAGGCCATGATGAGGCCCCGTTGTTTTGGGCGTCTTTGAGCTCGGGTCGGCGAGCTAACCCCGGTGCTTATTACTACTTTGTATTGGCGCCCAAGATCCCACTGGATGGATTTGATGGCTTCAACTAAGCGTGATGGGGGCGCACTCGTGGCATGAACAGCTTCAACAGTTACCGAGTGAGTGGTTTTGTGTAGTGTGTGGTTCTGTGTGGCTCCCGAACATAATGCCACCAGTTCGGTTCATCGGTGGCCATAGCGATCGATAACTTGAAGAAAACGAGACCACGAGCGACGGCAAGTAGTGACATCCAGCCGTGACATACGTTGGGATTCCCCCCCCCTTCCATCCCTCCCCTCCGCCTTCCTCGACGTGAGCCGTAACGGGGTCATGTTAGGAAGGACGACCTAGCACCCATCGCGTGGGATATCGCTTGGGACCGGATGGATGTGATCTGTCTGCATGACACTGATCAAACAGCTGTTCCCATAAATAACGTTTTTCTAGATGTGTCTCTAAAATCGCATATGTTTCCCTATTCAGCTCGAGCGGCAGGCTGTCGGTCCCAGGTCGAGGAATAGGCAAAAGTACCACGCTGTATGGATGTAATTTCATGAAAAACCATTTACTGTACCGTACCGGAGGACACACACCACAGATTGCGAGTGAACAACGGTACCGTGAGTGTCATATCATCCTAAACCGACGGAAGTCCTCAGTACGGTACTATACCGAACATTGTTTTCCGCATAATCAAGAGAAGTGCTCGTCTCCAGGCTCCAGGTTTGGTCATTGGTGCGATTTTGGTTGGAGTCGTCAAATTTATCCCATTCGGGATTGGCCCAAGTAGCTCATGACGGGCTACCGTGATTCTAGACCGCTTTCTCCAGATTTGCAGGAGCACCGAACAGGGGCTTTATACAGTGGATATGGATATGGTTACACGTAGCAGCGGAGTATTCCTTAGCATTAGCTAAAATACCACCTAATGGCCAAGGCCCATGAAATAAGTATTGGTAAGTATGTGAGTAATAAGTAATAAGTAATAAGTAATAAGTAAGTAAAACAATTAAGCAATTATTAAGGGAGTCAGGAAGTGCAGTGCATACAGTACATACTGGCATGGCATGGCATGACATCCTACTGTACAGTACCTACCTAGCCGGCCGGGGGGAAGCATACGAAGGATTGATTACTACGGCATCTTACTGACTGTACAGGAGGATGTGATCATGACGAACGGACAGATATTAACCCTCGATGATACTGTAGTAAGAATAATAGTTAATAATAAAACTGCTGCTCCGTACGGATTAGGTAGTAAGTAGCCAAACCTCCCGCCCGGGCCCCTATCCATAGTATACTGTATCGCCATGGATGGACAATAATGTGCAGCTCCGAGTTTGTTGGCGTACGGAGTAGTAGGCATGCAACACGTTACATGCAGTATGTCTCTACTTACTGTCCTAATGTCCTTATGGTTTGAACAGCAGCGCAGTTGTATCTCGGGCAGGGTCTAGAGGGATGGGATGTCTGATATGAGGCTCCCAAGCGCATCAACCACCCTCAGACAGACCTTTGGATGAAAATCTCTCGGTACACCACCATGTTCGCAGGGTTGGATCTGGTACAGTACCATACCAACCACCCCCATACCAGTGGCTGGACGCCTCTTCGTCGCTACACATTATCATTCATTACTGCACGAAAGGTGCAGCACTTGCACCACACTTCCTGCACATACCAGACAGGACTTATCCGCCCAGCGAAACCTGCTAGTCCCCCAAAAGAGGCTTTGATCTCGCTACGTTCCTTTGGCCTTCCACTTCAGATAGTATTTTCACCATATTCCGTTGAACGGCACTCTCGTGTTCAAAGGATTGTACCCCTATACACCCATGTTCAGCTCCTGGTGAGATAGAGTAAGAATAGAGTAAGAATGACCTCTCAAGGCCGACCGTAGACCACTCAATGATTCACCTTGGGGCCGATCTCTCAACCACCATCCCCTGCACTGTCATACTGGACAGATCCAATTAAAGAACAGTGTTACACGGCTCGGAGAGTCCCAGTCTTGGGCACTGGATATTCCCCGAGCACGATGGGACCTGGTGTGGTCATGTCACTCCAGTCTGCTTTTATCAGCTCCGTGGAGGTGCATGTACCTTCCTGAGCTGTGAACACGATATTTTCGGAGGTCCTGCGGCTCGGGATGTTTTGACCATGGTATTATTCGTATTTCAGGACAAGAGAGATCAGTCATTTTGTTATCATTTCACCCATAATATCGCCTAGCAATCCCACCGTCCTCCTCCATTCAGCGATCACTCAGCTTATTCCTTACGGTACAACATCATCTTATTTTCGGAAACGGTTTGCCTTGGCTTCCTAGGTGCCGTTTCGCACTTCTTTCCAGCCTTTCGGGTGTGGCATCTTTCTTCAATTAGGTGTGGAGTGGCTACTCTCTGGTGGTGGCGCTAGACTTTGCTATAGTTTCCGTTTGATAGTATGTGTCACCTCAAATATTCTCGGGCGGGCACTTCTGAAAAACTCTGGTATGTGATGGAGGCTGCATCAACCAAGCAGGTCTCAACAAGCATTCTCTTTTAGGAAGACTACACTAATGCTCTTGAAAATCCGGTAATGGACTCGGATAATATGTAGTAATGTAGTATTGCGGTGAGCTTCATGTTTCTCATAGCTGTAAGCGTGGTGTGGCAGGAAATTCTGGCTTGGGCGGGCTGACTTATTAGAGCCTCAAGTTCGTTCTTGGGTACGAGAACGGCATATTCCATCGTTCAACGTTTGCCCGTGGAATTGGGTTTGCACATTCAAGAGGCATTATCTTTGCTGGCAAAAGGCTATTGTCAGCAAAAATGATCCTTCAGCAGTTTAGCTCTTCGAATTCTGCATGAGACCCTGGTTTGGTTTCTGAGCTGACCTATCCAGTACAGAAGTGTCAATGCAAACCTTGAAAACCTTGATCCAGATAAGATTTCAGCCATAAGCAAGCTCGGAACGACCCCTTTTGCAGTTTTGGCTAATATGAGGGCTCCCGAAAACCACACCCTGCAGATGTAACCACACAGGCTCTAAGAATAGCACCGCGCAGTAAGGAAACCAGGACGTTACCTCATTACTAGATGAAAGTACTAATGTATAATTCTCGTGGGGAACTCCTTGTTATCTTAGATGAGAGGTTTATTTTCGGGCGAGCTGTAACACGTCGACGGCAGGGGTAACTTCGAAAGGCTCGGCAAAAGCATAAGAAACATTCGTGATGATTCACTGCTAATAGTTACTATCAGTCTTTTCTTTTGCATATCCCATCTCCTATACAGTAGCTTCGCCTCTCTGGGACTGGATATGATTACTGAGGTTTGACGATGAGTAATCTGCACGTCGCCTACCTAGACCCAAAATGGCAGCGCTATGCAACTAAACGTACCTAGCGAAATCACAAATTTAAGCATACTGAAGAATCTCCTATACTTGCTTTTTGTGAGCACCGACAGAGGAAAAAAACTCCCATTCGACCGTACTATAGAAGGTCATTGAAGATCATTGAAGGTCGTATCGTACAAGAGGTAATATTAGGGCCCAATTAACAAGGGAAAGAATACAATCCCAATATATATGCTATAGTGGATAGATATAGGTAGATCATCTTTGCAATCTCCATCCCATATTACAGTGCAATGTCTTGTAGCACCTATTGGGGATGAATGGATCCTAGAGTTTCGGTAATACTCCAGGATGGAAGTCTCAGGGTAAACTCTATCTTGTCTTTTTGTTAGTAGATATGATAGAAACCAACAAGTACTTCACTCGCCAGGCAGCTGTAGTATCTGGCTCAATATTAGATGCCAGACAAAAGGGTTTCATCAACAACAGCTTTGCACCTTGTACCGAATTGCAAAAGATATATTGAATTCACTTGGGTCAATAGATTATGCAATTAACCCCTATCAGACACAGTGATAACAATTTGTCTTTGCTAATGAACTCCATACACATGTTTAACATCGCAATGGCAATTACAGCCTGGGGTTGCCCGTGTCTCTCCCCACAGCATTAAGTTATGGACGCCATGCAAGCCGTCGGTCGTCAGCCCATCCAGCCTCACGACTTTCGACGGCTGCGGCTTGGAAAGTGGGTTCCAGATTGAAAGCCTCAAGGTGCAGAGGGTTTGGGGTGATCGTGGGATAGCCATGGTATGATTAAAATCAAACGCCAAAAAGAAATTTCTCGACCGCCCTGGATCTTGAAGAAAACAAGAAAGCGAAGCTGCAAGCTTAGATACTTCTTACTGCCTTACGGAACTTTAAGAACGCTCCCCAAAGAATAACTTTTTACACTTCCCAGATACTTTTCTGGACTTCTAGCCGAACGTTTTATGGGAAGTAGCTATAGACCTGTTCTAGACTCAGCTAGCGCACAGCATCTCATAACTCTACCAATGAACACGCAACTTTCTTCATTTGCCACAGACTGATCTCTCCTCGGAGACAATTAGAGTTAAGGGCATTGGTGATCATGCTAGCGTAGCGCACGCGCAAACCACACCAAGGGGATAGGCAGTTCAATCTAACTTGACTTTGCTAGCTGGGCTGAATTTGCTAGTTAAACTATATGCCTCTCCTATTGGGAGATCCCTAAAAACTCTGTTTCCCCTTACCAGATGTTTGACCAGATGTCTGACCAGAGTGGAAGAGGAAATAGAAGATCGCGCAGGAACTGTAATATAGGCAGGCAGCCGGTTTATTAGATGTTGAACTGACTAGTTGACTCTGAGAGACTTGTATATCCGCATCCATCCACTTCATGATCTGTAGGTAAGATGAAGATAGAAACTTCCTAGATAAAGGACCTGAAAACCACATTCATCACTTACGCAGAACAAAAGTACTCTCATCTTTGTGGTGCATAGTTCCAAGTGACAGAAGGCTGTAAGCGTGCTAATCAAACATTTACATTCTTGTATTTACTTCTTACTGGAACAAATCTATGACACCGTTTCGGGGTACTGCTATCCAAAAGCGCCTCATATCTTTAATTTAGAGCCGTGCCCTATGACTTCTCCTTATACTGTTCTGGTCCAATCATCAACTCTGGTCTCACAAGCTTATCGAAGTCCTCTTCGCTCAAGGCCTTCAACTCCATTGCTGACTCTTTTAATGTTAGCCCCTTTTTATGGGCATTTTTTGCGACTTTGCTTGCCATATCGTAACCAATCTTGGGGTTTAGACATGTAACAAGCATCAGCGACTCGCTCATGATAGAAGCTATTTTCTCCTCATTTGCTGTAAGGCCTACTACCAAGTTCTTCTCGAAGCTCCGCATTCCGTCACTCAGGATTCTGATGCTGTGTAGCAGGTTTCGAATCATTAAAGGCTTGAAAACGTTTAACTGGAAGTGTCCGTTCATCCCACCGATAGTTGCCCCCAAATCATTTCCAATAACCTGTGCGCAAACCATAGTCAAAGCTTCAGCTTGTGTAGGGTTGACCTTGCCGGGCATTATAGAGCTTCCAGGTTCATTCTCAGGAAGGGATAGTTCACCCAAACCACATCGAGGACCTGAGCCTTCCATTCGAATATTGTGAGCAATGGAGAATAGAGAAGTGGCGAGAGTCTTCAAAGAACCTGATGCTTGCACAATGGCGTCATGTGCAGCTAGTGCCTCAAACTTGTTAGGAGCGGTCTTGAATTCTGTGCCAGTCAATTTGGTGACTTCTTCAGCTATAGCTTCTGCAAACCCTATATATGTGTTGATTCCAGTTCCTACCGCAGTTCCTCCTTGGGCTAAAAGACGAAGATCTGGGAGCGAGGACTCAACTCTTTTGATACCAAAATCAAGCTGGGCTACGTATCCGGAGAACTCCTGGGCCAGTGTAAGGGGTGTGGCATCTTGCAAATGTGTACGACCAATCTTAATGATTTTCTTTGCTTCAAAGTCATCAACCTTAACTTGTAGAGCAGCCCGAAGTGACTTGATCGCAGGTATAAGTTCGTTTTCGATTTCGAGTACCGCAGCGATATGCATAACAGTGGGAAAGGTGTCGTTAGAGGATGCGCTCATATTAACATGATCATTGGGATGGACCGGCTTCTTGCTGCCCATCTTCCCACCAAGTATTTCAATTGCTCGGTTCGAAATGACCTCATTTGCATTCATGTTTGATTGTGTTCCTGACCCAGTCTGCCATACAACGAGAGGAAAGTGGTCAAGGAGCTTGAGATCTGCCACTTCTGCAGCTGCTTGCTGGATGGCTTTGCCGACTTCCGGGTCCAGTCCAAATTTCATATTGACTGTTGCTGCTGCTCCTTTGAGGATTCCAAACGCCTTGATAATAGGAGGTGGCATGCGGTCCTGGGGCTGGTTGATCTTGAAGTTCTCCAAAGAACGTTCAGTTTGTGCTCCCCAGTATTTGTCCGCAGGTACTTGCACCTCCCCGAACGCATCTGTCTCTGCTCTAGTCTCTAGGATTGCCATGGTGTTTGGTGTTGCGTGGAACTGTCGGGATAGTGGGGATGATGTTGCTGAACTGGATTTCGGGTTCGAGTAGGTTGATTGATATGATTGAAGAACCGGCCTGCATCGACTTGTTTTTATGCAAGCGTTATTGGCAGGTGATACTGAGAAAGCGCGAGTTGATGTAGCCCTCGGGCCAGCAGCATTAGCAGCTGATTTCGGAAGGCTTGCTCCTCTCAACACCGATGTCCGGAGCATAGTGAAGATTTGTTTTGATGGATAGATGAATACCGTCACCGCAAGCAAACCAGGAAAATAAAATGCGTAAAAATGAAATTCGCTAATGCCAGTACAATGCGTGAAGATGGTAATTAATAGATGAGCACTGTGGTAAATAGGGAGTTCGATTTTTATTTTTGAGACTAAACAAGTTCCGGTCAAAACCGACCGGGCACGGCAGGCACGGTAAAAGCCGGAAGCTACAGTCACGCTGCCAAGACGTCTTCGCTTAATGAATAGGGGGTTCAATATTGCAAGAATCAGTCACGTTCTATGCTAATGATACAGAGAATTCTCACAGTCTATGAGCTTACCTTAGCTAATTATAGCAATATTGATATAGCTTCTGAGTCGGAGAATCCCAAAATATTCGCCTACCAAATATCTCAGACGTATGAGACAAGCACGTTTTGTTTCAGACCATTTAGCTGGGAAGCAGAGCTTTCTGATTACAGTGGATGGGATGTATCTTTTTCATATCTTTACGATGCAAAAATTAGCTCCTATCGTTCGGATTATCTCGTACACGTTGGTCCATGACTGAGGCACGTATGTTAGAAGTCTGACATAGACGTGGTGTTTCCGAATAACAGGTCAAACTTAAGTGCCTTTCACCTTTGTTTTTGTATTAAAAGTGAATTGAATGTATGTAGCCACAAAATTGTAATCTGTCAGAATACTGAGAACTCAGATCTCCTGGAACAAACCTCGCGGTTTAAGTTGATCCCAAGGTGGGTGACCCAGGTTCGGGAGAAGCTTAATACATGATATATTTATTAATCTTCAGAAATTCTACATATCCTGAGTCGTCAATCTTAATGACCAATTAAAGAAGAATCAACGCTAGCTAGACAAACAAGCTGTCAAACTGACTGTATCTAAAGGCCCAAAAGTGTCGGGAAGTGCATGGGTCGGCAACAAGGTAGTTATTTCTTTTATTCAAATAATATTTCTCGTGCAATGACTCGCACCGCACCCTAAGTCTCAAAGTATCTTGATATTCCAGACGCAATATTGTGCCTGCACCCCACTGGATACCAAATGAGATTATTCTATAGCCCGATCCCAGATCAATCGTAAAGGTCATGTACGGCCTTTTTCTCATCCGGATTTTCCTATAGAGGTACGCATAATAATGTTTTATGTTAATTAGTATTATTGCTCAATACAAATGAGCTTTTAGATGAGCAATTTCTTTTGACTATTCTTGTATTGCTTTGAGACTCTTGTAGAGAGCAACCACTCTACTCTGTGAAAATGTTCCCCGATTAACTCGTATAAAAATAAATGAAATATGCACAAGATAATATAGATCAAGAAGGCTTCCAGATGTAATACTATATGAGAATTCCAAGCTAGTGTACTTTTTATCACGAAACCACCTTTCAATTCCCAAGAAGAGCACTATTTACTGTACATAACCTATCAATAGTTTGTTTGAGCACCATTGTACTAGCGTCTAAGTCTCCTCAACTTGTGGATTAATATTCAACAGGAAGTAGCGATGCTCCAGGCCACCTATTTCGTAGATATGTTAGAGGTCCCCATATTTCAAGACTTGAATCAAAGCCTAGAATTTAATTTGGAATGTAAGAGAGTGTCACTCTCCCCAGCTTGTATTCAAACTTTTGAGAGACTCAAAAATCTTATTTGCAGCTATGGAGTTTTTACAATCTAAAAACGTAAAATCCAAGACTATAAGAATTCTTGAAGGTAAGTGGTGACTAGTTGTGGTGAAGAAACCTTTTATCCACCTCTCGAGTCCAGAGCTATTAATAATGTTGGTCAAAGTTCCACAGGTTTGGCAAGAAAGTAACCATATACATGCATTTTCATCTATGAAATTGGGATAGATTGTGCAAAGTATTTCATTATGAGCTCACGTCATATCTCAACTTTTGTAGGATATTTAGACGACACGAGGTTACCAATGCATCATGTGGACGTACGGTGACTGTAGCTGGTTCATTCATATACGCTTCAGGATCTGTTATTAACCATAGACTTTGAAATCGGACCCTATGCTTTCATACAGTGCGAGACTTCTTGGAAGCTTCCAATGTATTGACTACAACTCCAAAAGTAAACAATGTACATTGTCACTCTATCAAAAGCTATAAACACCGTCTGTTGCTCACACCTCGAACGGATTGGCATTAGGCGCATCGTGGTGCAAGGTCAAGAACAAAGTACAGTATTTCCAAGAATACAACCAGGCAGCCTCAAAGTCAGCATTTTACATAAATTTCTATATGGGAAAGAGGAGAGAGACGCTGGCGCATTGCCAGGTTGGAGATATACTAGAGATAAAGTTATTAGATGGGTAAACTGAAGTTCAATTTATTGTAAGTCTCGCCCGCATCGCTTCGACATCAAGGATCAAAAGGTCTAACAAGGATACTAATTTAGCTGATGTTGTGAAATCTTACACTTTCCTGGATTGTGTCATTTGTGTGAAGATGTGGGATTCTTGCCCGGTTCTGTTGAGCATCCAGATGAAAGGCGCAATTATATTGGATCTTTTGATCAATATATTTTATAGGTGGGCAAAATATCCTGCAACATTGATTAGGGGATATCTCGGCTATTCTTCGGGAATACAATTGGTTCCTGGCTTGGGAAATTTTAAATGTCACCGAAATGGAGACTGATCATTCCTCTCTCCACTCTTTAACCTTGTATTAGCCTAGCAAAAGCTTATGAGCTCTCCCACGTTGATTTCAAATCAAGGGTGTTGTAATGGGTTTGCTGTGGTCTAATAGATTGTCCGAAAAGTGGACTTCGAATACATGGTGGATAAAGACAACCCGGTCTCGCTATGACGGCAACAATTTTTATTTCCGCTGATATCGACCATTGAAATCTTTTCCCAACACTCTATTTTGTTAGTCAAATATGAGACTCTGTCTTAGGGAAACGGATCTAAGAGCTACTATATTTACTGTATAAACACCATAAACACTACTGCTTGAAAAACCCCCACTCTCAGGAAGAAATCTTAGCTGCGCGATCTGAGCTGCACGACAGCTCTCCAACTGAGCCAGAATGGAGGAGAAACACGAAGGAAGCACCCTCGTGCCAACAGATAGATCGGAGTCTGAGTCCCTGCCTCAAACGAAAGAGTTTGAGCCCATAAACACCTCTTCCAATCCCAACAGCCCGGGTTTGCAAACATTATACCAGCCTACCTCTCTGCACAATATTATCCGAACGCGATCACAGAACGGATATGGCTGTGATGATGACGAGGATGATGATCTGGAGCAGGCTACTTCCAATGATCCATTCGATGTAAAATGGGATGGGGAGAATGATCCTCTGAATCCTAGAACTTGGAAAAGTTTCAGAAAATGGATTGTGGTTTTAATAGTATCAGCTAGTTCAATCTGTGTGTAAGTGATATGACAATGACTAAATTCAATTTCCTCCCCGATATTCTTGGTTAATATTCGGGCTCATATTGCTGTCATTACCTCCGAGCCAAAGATGTTTTGTGGAGGAAGGAAGTGATCTGCTAGATTATTGAGTATTCTAACATTATCTCCAGAACTTGCACTTCGTCTATCTACACTTCTACCTATACACAAATGACCAAAGAATTCAACTGTACGAGGCTTGTTGCAACCATTGGATTGTCACTTTTCATTTTTGGACTTGGGGTCGGGCCAATGATGTTAGGTCCTCTATCGTATGTGATACCGGCACTCAAATTGATACCTAGCTGACCTGTTTCAGTGAATTCTATGGCCGCAGACCTATCTATATCACCTCTTTCACCTTCTTCTTGATTTGGCAAATCCCCTCGGCCGTCGCAAAGAACATAGAAACTATGCTGATAGCAAGATTCTTCGATGGCCTGTCAGGAAGTGCATTTCTATCCGTGGCTGGTGGAACTGTTGGTGATTTATTCAAACGAGAGGACTTGCAGCTACCTATGATGATATATACTGCGTCCCCTTTTGTTGGTCCAGCTCTGGGGCCGCTCATGGGGGGATTCATTAATCAATACACATCCTGGCGCTGGACATTCTACCTTTTGTTAATTTGGACTGGTGTCAACCTCGGCATGATCTGTCTCCTGGTTCCTGAGACATATCATCCAGTACTATTGCGCGTCAAAGCACGAAAAATTCGCGCAGAGACAGGAGAGGAGAGATGGAAGGCGCCAATGGAGAAGACGAAAAAATCGATTCCACGTACGATCAGCTTATCATTGCTTCGTCCCTTTCAATTACTACTTCTAGAGCCTATGGTCAGCAATCTTTGCCTCTTCTCAGCGATCCTTTTGGGTATCCTATATCTCTTCTTTGGGGCATTTCCACTCATCTTCCAAAAGAACCACGGGTTTACAGTCTCTCAGATAGGTCTGACCTTTCTTGGACTGTTGGTAGGAATGATTGCAGGCGTAGCGACAGATCCTTGGTGGCATAAAAACTATGCCCGTCTGATCAAGCAAAGAGAAGAAGAAACCGGGGAAGTTGGGGGCAGTGAGCCAGAGTACCGGCTACCACCTGCTATTGCTGGTGCTCCTCTAGTTTCTATAGGTCTTTTCATATTTGGCTGGACAACGTATTCTTCGATTCACTGGATCGTCCCAATAATTGGATCCGCAATATTTGGAATGGGGTAAGTAAACTCCTTTCTACACTAGTCTTTAGACACTATGAGGGTGTCTATTGGCATGCAACTAAGCGCCAAGTAGCGTTGGTCTCAAAGCCTTGTTACGAGGTTTGAGCATTCGAAGTGATCCTGGCACCTTGTTCTAATCAGACAATGTTCCCCGACTTGTATTTCCTATGACCTGAGTGGTCACAGGCAATTTTCACCGCTATTAGATATGCTGCTTAGGCATGGAATATATGCACATATTTGTCGTACAAACTGCAATAAATGGTTGCTAACTTCTAGCAACATCAGGGTTCTACTCGTATTCAGCGGCATATTCACCTTCCTCGTTGATGCATATCCTATCTATGCAGCCAGTAGCTTGGCTGCCAATAGTTTTGCTAGGAGCTCTTTTGGAGGTAAGGACTATCTGCACTTCTACATGTTATCATTCACTAATGTATTACCCTGTAGCTATATTCCCATTATTTGGAGGTGTGTTGAGCCCAGGATCTCAACCAATTCTCTTCCACAGTAAAAGCTGACAATTTCCAGTTCAAATGTACCAAGCCCTTGGGGATCAATGGGCTACCTCGCTGCTTGCCTTTCTCACAGTTGCCATGATGCCTTTCCCATACATTTTTTTCAGATACGGGAAAAGGATCAGAGGGAAGAGTCGTTTTGCAACTGCATGACAGTAGACAATGAGGATGCAAGTTAAATAACCGATCTGAAGAGAGAGAAATGTCTTGGATTGTGATTCACTTAAAATCTCAATTTGTCCTGGGGAGGACAGTTCGCAAACGCTTAGGGAAAACGGTGCCAGCATGACAGTCGCCGACCTGTACTTGTGCAATATCATGTATGTCTGATTAATATATAATGCAAAGGATATTGAAAGCACACCGCTCCCGTGAATCCAGTCCAATACTTTGGTTGCACCGCATCAGCTTCCAGCTCCTCATTGCCATATCCATGGATGATACCGGCAGACTCACAATCACGCTTCTGCTGGCACTGACATGAAACGTTGAACGTGACTACCTCCCAACTAGCAGCACATATTAAGTACACCCACACAAAACAAGAGGTTGGATTTGTCTCGAGAAATTAATTTTATCCATCCGTCCTTTGTACCGAGTTGCCGAACAGTAAGCAGGAGCCGCCGCTGGCCCCCAGTCCGAAAGAAGCTCCTGGACATGTGCGCTGTTGTCGTTGCAGTCGTTGCAATCCAGGCGGCTCTTTACGACCCGTCACAACGGTAGATTGTATATCCATCCCAAGGTAATGGCACTCCAAGATTAATAGCCGAAATCAAGCATTAGAGACGTGTTTTGGAACACTACGAGGCCCAACTTTTAAAGTTAAATTCTCCATCTTGTGCTGCAGTAAAATGCTGCACATGGGCCCGTGAACCCATGCAGTAACAGCAGCGGCGGCGGCGGCTGCTGGCCAAGAAAACCCAGCTCTGGCGCCGCGAGCCTGGCTAGCCTGTGAAGCTCGTTCGTCAACTCAACTCACTCGCACCAAGAAATGGCTCTCTTCCTTTGCCTCTTCTCTTTGGTCCTCCTTCTCAGACACTGTGACGATCTCCGAACTTTGCACAACCTCAACAACGTTACTGCCACGCGCAAGCACATGCTTTCAGCTGTGATACGTTGTCTCCGTTGCACCAATTCCGTAGCGTCGCTGAGCTGCTGAATCTTCCATCATCAACCCCGCAAAACTCCAGGATTGCGCCCTCTCCACTTTGCTGCACATCTTGGGAATTTATCACGCAGCTCGTTTCCCAGCCCTGAATGACATCTTGAACCTTCGCAAGAATTGACAATTTTGTAGAATACGACGGGGCGATATTTGGGCACCAATGCCACAGGTGGAACGGCCACCTGCAGATGAGATCGGTCACACAACAGTCCATTGGAAGAAGAATCCCCAATTGCACATTTGCTAGCAACGACAGCAACAAGGAACTAAGCGCGTGATTTCCACGTACTGTCCGGTGTGAAAAAGAAAGCTTCTACGATTGGCCGTGGGCATTTGGTGGCATACGGTGGTTGTACTGGACGGGTCGTGCGCAAACCGCCAGAGCTGGATCATCTTGCAGGTTAGAGATCAGTAGCAGACATACGGAACTTCTTTCGCGGACTGGATACATGCGAACTCCTGTGCTTGTGAGTATAGGCACGGGGCGAAACGTGTTGAGCATTCGAAATTGCGGAAACCTGCTTGGAAAGCACGCTGCAACAACCTGTATCGAATCGCTTTACTACCAGGAATAGACCGCTGTGGCCCCAGCCGTGCAGAGCGATCGGTGAAATACTGGTCCGCGAGTGGAAGAGAATCCAAGGGTCATCGTGCAGATTGGTACGCCTGGCGGCTCACGGCACCCAGTCTCCCTTCTGTACGACCAAGCTCCTGCGACAGAGCACATTGTCAAGCGAGTTTTACTGGGATCATTATTGAATCTGGTGTGGTTCCGCAAGGAGGGGCTTCTTTGGGCAAAAGTGCCCAAGTGGTTATAAAACAAGATGTCGGGGGGTACTGAAATCGATGAACATGAGCTCTCTGATGGCGCTTCGGAAAACGATTATAGTGACCATGAACAAGAAATAGGAAAGGAAGAGGACGATAACACGGAAATGGCTGAACAAAAGTTTAGACCGGATTCTGAT
>Ga0247734_1001686_pt1 | contig 16273 bp, 18 predicted proteins | sample UWRJL103311B2_FD_180933 | JGI IMG/M metagenome (GOLD analysis project Ga0247734, IMG submission 180933) | Plant litter microbial communities from Arlington Agricultural Research Station in Wisconsin, United States - UWRJ-L103-311B-2 | ecosystem: Environmental > Terrestrial > Plant litter >... | reverse complement strand
AGAGGAAATGTCTACCCCAAGTACAGAGCTAGCTCCCCATGAGAGGAAGCTATACGTGTAGAAGCCTGACCCGCACGCGAGCTCGAGTACTTGTGCTTTTTCAATAAATGGCGCCACTTTTTCATGCACATTCTCACGCTCGATCAAGGCAATGGACGCTCCACGGATGTAATCATAGGGGCCTTGAATAGAATCATACTGCTGCTCCGTAGCTGCCATATTTCGTGTTTGCTGGATATATGGCGGTTAAGCAGCCTGGAAGGCAGATCAGCAAGTGGACTAAGGATTAGGGGGAGGGGTGTGTACTTCTCGTTCACGAATGGATGATCTTTAATTTGGAGGGAGTTTTAGTTGGAAAATGTGAGATGATGAATGTATCCCTGTAAAATATTAAAGGCTCGTATGAGAAGGAAGCGAGGTCAGATGTTTAAACTTGTAATAGCTTGTGTTGTGTTGATAGAGATAAGAGTTGTACAGGTAGGATGCATCTAAGTCACATGACTTTCACAGAACTGGAGTTTAATCACATGACCTACCAGGACCCCACGTTCCCGCAGAAATCATCATCATGCTGTAGCATCTATATGTGATCACTAACATGAGATATGCAGCCAGCATCCCCTGTCTCATTCGGCAACCTGCAAACTAGTCGAGATGGGAACCGTTTACGGCATATCTCGACCCAAGCTTGCGATCCCTGCCGTTTAAGAAAGACAAAGTGCGATCGTAGCCGGAGTCAATCCTCGAGTGCAACTGACACTTCATCTTTACCATCGCCTTCAAGAGCAGAAGAACATATCTGTAAAAGATGTGCTAGATTAGGTCTAGTATGCTCTTTTCTGCTGCCTTCTGGAGTTCGTGGTCCAAGACGGAAGTATGGCACTCTCCGGGACAGAATACTTTAGAGGAATTGAGACTAATTAGGAGGCACTTCTATGTAGACTAGCTAGATCATCACCGGGATCTTTGTCTACACCTGTTGAGTCTGGTGGTGAGGATTCCGAAAAGTTACAAAATACCATCTCATTGGTGACCACATTTGTAGATGAGGGGAATACTAATTTACAGGCTTTCTCCTCATCAAGTACATCTAGGAGAATGGAATATCCTGGGTTACAACATGCACGATATTCCGAAACCTCATCAAATCATGACTATAGCGAGAGTCGTGGATCTATAATAGATCATCACTTGTCTCCTGGTGAGAACAATTTGTCTCATTCTCCCAGTAGTAGCCAGCATTGGGTGAATTCCCCACAATCAGTCTCCGCCAATCCATCTCCGTTGTCTTCGTCATACCCAACAGACGATCTCTGTGACCGCATAATGCTGAATCGAATACTCAATGACTACATGGAGGACATATATCCAATGGTGCCAGTTGTACACAGGCCATCGTTCCGACAGGACCTGTCACGAAACAAAGACATTTACAGTAAAGATTTTCTGGGCCTCGTGATAAGTTTGTGTGCTGTGACTGTTGGAATAATGCCCAGTCGATTTGAGGAATATCGAGCTGCGGAAAGCCCCATCAGATTCAGTACACGCACAGAGATGGTAAATTACTGTTATCAAAAACTTATGGAACTCCGAGGCCACAATTACTTTGACGAGATTAACCTGCAAAAGTGGGCAGCATCATATCTGATGTCTATTGCTTCCTTCCAGGTAGGACAGCAGAATAGGGCACGTATGATAGAGGTCGAGCATACCCAACTCGCTCGACTTCTTGATATTCACCAGATCTCGAGTTACGAAGGGCTGAACTGTATCGAGACACAGCTGCGAAAGAAAGCGTTTTGGTTGATGTGGTATATTTATGTGTGAGACTCTCCAGCCTGGTTTCATATCTATGGTATGACTAATTTCCGAATAGCCATAGCCAATTGCAGAATCTCAGAAAGGAACGACTAGCATACTTGGATGAAATTATCCTGAGCACTTTGAATCTCGAAGAACTAATGCCCCTTGAAGTCGATGACGAAATGATTCTAGAAAACAGCGTTCTTCCTCAACCAGGACAAGAAATATCTCTTACAACGGGATTTAACGTACACTCGCGTCTGTTCTGGGCGGCACTCAAATCAACCCATCCAGGAAAATTCCCTGATGCTGAAATAAAGGCCTGCAGCTGCATACGAGCCTCTGACCCATTTCTACAACTCTCACATTTGCAAGGCCGTCTCCATGAACTAAAATACATATTGGATGATGTTCCTGCGCCATTACGACAGTGGGCCATAGCCGAGAGTGATGATGTTTCATGGCTATCCAACACCGCCCCTGAACACAGGACCATTTTAAAATCACAATTTGCATCCATGAGGGCGAATATTCATGTCACACATCTATGGCTACAAAGTATAACATATGACCAGATTGACAATATTGTACTGAACAAGCTAAACAACCTTTCCCCTTCGTCAAATCCTCCAATTACGATTCCTAGGGCTAAGCTCACCTGGTCAGAACGAGAAGATATTTGTCGTCAGCTTTTGCACATTTTATCCGGGATACCTGCGATCAATTTAGAGGCGAATGGCCACCACCTTGTAAGTATATCTTTTCTGTCTCTTAGCATGACATCAATCTTCTTTGTTGCATACATACTGAATTCAAAATCAACATAGACTTGTAAGGTTCGTGATGTGGCAGTTACCCTTCTTGCATGCCCTTTCGACGCAAATGAAGAAATTACTATTAGAGCACACAAGTACCTGTTGGAATATACGAATAAGCTATCGCGTCTAGATAAGAGCGAGACAATGAATACGATGAGTCTGCAGAGCTGGGTAGATACAGATCGTTGGTTACTGCATTGAAACTATCCCTGTTGCATAGGCCAAAACTTTGGACCAATGATTAAAGCGGGCAAGTGATTGGCGATGATTATCGTGGTAGGAAAGTCTCACAAATTCCGTTATGCTTAGGCGGAACCTCGAGCTCACTTTACACCATATTCAGAGAGGTATTATTAATTTGCTAAAGACCTAACCAATAATTCGTTGTCTCAACCAGCAATTCTGCTTCCAAGAATTTGGCATCGCTACTATTTCCAACTAAAATCTTATACACTCCAGCAGCACTGCACCACTTTTCCCGAGACTCATCCCAGAAGCTGGTTGCACGGATCAAATCGATATCAAGATCCACAGTTTCCACAGCCCCGGGTTTGACGAAGATTTTACCGAAAGCCTTCAATTCTTTGGGTGGCCTGTTAATTGGTGGGCTAACTGGAGCAATGTAGAGTTGTACTACTTCTGCACCTCCCATTAGGCCGGTGTTAGATACTTGGACGGATATTCGTATTTTGTTGTATGAGTCCCTTCTGACTTTTATTTCAGAAAGTTGGAAAGAGGTATAGGATAGTCCATATCCGAAAGGGAAGAGTGGTGCTTGCTTCACTTTATCAAAATATCGGTATCCAACATAGACATCTTCGCCGTAAAGTGTTCGCCCCCCTTCGGAGCGGTAGTTGAGATAGGAAGGGCTGTCTTCAAATCGATGTGGTATCGTTAGAGGAAGTTTTCCAGACTATGAGTTCTTTATTAGTCTCGCGCAACTTCAACATGCTGGGGGAAGATCTGGACATACTGGATTCACATCGCCATATAAGACATCTGCAATCGCATTCCCAGTTTCATTTCCACCATACCACGCATGGATGACGGCCTTAGCTTGATGTATCCAAGGCATTAAGACTGGAGTTCCGCTCTGAATAACGACGACTGTGTTTGGATTAACTTGAAGGACTTTGGTAATCAGCTCATTCGTGTTGGGAGGCAGTTCCATGGTTTCGCGGTCCTGCCCTTCTGTTTCCCACTCTGAGCTCAGCCCCGCAATTATAACCACTTGTTCTGTTCTTTGGGCCAGTTCCACCGCTTCTTTGATAGATTCTTCATGATTGAGTCTCCTACAACCCCCGAAGCTTAATCCTCCATGGCCAAAGTCAAGAACACCAGGATTTTTGAGTTTGCTGGTCTTTGCACAACCCCACTGAACAAGAATCTTGTACTGATTACCAGCGATCAATGCTTTTTGGCCAAGCTCTTCTATTGTGCCAGCACCCAAGAAACTTGAACCAGTTTTCTGATTCTCGAAGTTGCTAACTATTAGTTCGCCATCGATATACATCCGAGCTGTTCCTTGGACACAGACTCCAAAATCATACATTCCAGTCTCCTCCGGAATGAAAATACCTTCCGCATCGGCGTACCATATTTTGGATAGAGTTGGATGGCTGTAGTCTATAAAGAACATATTCGACTCTGTCAGGATTCTTTCTTCTAGCAAGTGTCGTTCTGCACATTCCGGAGCCTCGTTATAGATTTTCAGGCTGAATCCAATGCTACCTTCCGGGACACGAAGGCGTTTGCCTAATTGTGGTAACGAAAGGTGGCCATATATCCCTTGAGCAAAATCAATACCAGAAGACGTTTTTGCGCTGATGCCATCATATGGCGTTACGGCATAGTATGGGTTGAGAGATGCGCTACCGCCTCCACTGATTGCTGCAATCTTGGAGTTTGGTCCGATGACTGCTATACGCTTAGATTTAGCAAAAGGCAGTATGTTTTCTACGTTCTTCAGCAATACCAAGGACTCTCCTCCAACTTTCCTAATTAGCTGGCGATCTTCAACACGATCTAGACTTGATTCGTTCGCGTTCTCGGGAATCTTGGATGTCATTGTTAGGTTGATTAAGTCAAGAACAGCTCGAACTCTTTCGTTCAGCTTTGAAGTCTTTACTTTGTTCGATGCAACGGCATGCACAAGAGCAGGACCACGCCATCTTGATGGTCCTGGCATTTCCAGATCTAGACCAGCGTTGATAGCTTCAGTTGTACTATAAGTGCCAAACCTAAATACGAGAGCTTAGCTTAGAAAACTGCCTAATGGACACTTCAAAACTTACCAGTCACTCATGAGGAGACCTTCCCATTTCCACTCTCCCCTTAGTATATCTTTCAGAATATGCTGATTTTCGGCAGCATGAGTCCCATTTACTTGGTTATATGCAGTCATAATCGCGCCTGGTTGAGACAGTTTGATCGCAACCATGAAAGGAAGCAGATAGATCTCGCGTAGGGCTCGCTCTGAAACAATGGCATTCACAGCCATGCGCTCATGTTCCTGGTCATTACAGACAAAGTGCTTTAAAGTCGGTACTATTCCTTTCTCTTGGACACCCTTACAGTAGTATCCTGCGAGAACTCCAGACAGAAGAGGGTCCTCAGAATACGACTCAAAACCACGTCCTCCAATTGGCGACCGCTGGATGTTAATTGTGGGCCCAAGAAGAACGTGAGCTCCCTTAGCCCTTGCTTCATCACCCAAGAGGTTTCCGACTTTTACAAGCAGATCGGTATTGAAGGTCGCGCCAATTGCTGTACCACACGGCAAACATGCTGCTGGGACTCCGCCAAAAAAGCGAGTCCCACGAACTCCATTTGGCCCCTGACAGGTATTAGCTAGCAATTCAAAAAGGTCCCATATTCACACATACATCTGACAGCCTTATGGACGGTATACGAAGCCGTGGAATATCAACAGTATGCCAAAAGTCCTGGCCTAACAGTCATTAATACCCATGCCTAGTATGTGCAATTGGTCCTGGTGTTTTATTTACCTGCTGTAAGGGCAACCTTTTCCTCTAGTGTAAGTTGTTCAAGCAGATCCTCGACATCCAGATGAGATGTGATAGGGGTACGAGTTAACATGTTTGGCGAGAATATAAACGTCTCAGATAAGAATGAAATGAGAGCTCATTTGAGAGAAGCTCAATTCTTTTGAATGGTCCCATGGTGCCACAATGATAGCTCCTTTTAATGTTTACATTGTGTTCAATTCTCCGAAGGCAACTTCTCCCGCTAGAGAAACCCCCTTACATGGGGATGTGGGGGATGAAAAGTACGGGGATCGACTGACTCGACTGACAGTAGAGAAGGTATTTCTCCGCTCCTAGATTCTCCGTCGCTGCTGGATGCCCGCTACATTGGTGGTAGTGGTTCTGGTGCGTGGTGCGGCCCGAGGTTTAACCGTTTCTCCGTTTCTCCTTTTCTCCGCTCCGCCCTCACGGCCAGTCCGTGTTTGGATGAGTCTCGTCCCATCTCACGTTAATCTCCTTTCCATCGGATCACCTTCTCACTCCAATACTCCGTGTCCTTTTCTCCACTCTCCACACCTCAACACCTGGGGATCCCATCTTTTCTCTCAACCATGCGTCAAAATTGCCATGCGGCGAATCAATCTGGGGATTGCGGGGCAAATCTCTCCCACGTCCTGATCCAGATATTGAAGGTTTAAAAAGCCCTCAATTTTAGCTTGGACCTCAATTGAAATACGACTTGACTATAAAGATAGGCTCTGATCCTGGTGACCATATTCTTGCAGATCCATCAACTCACTTTCAATCTGCTTCTCCAATATTTTCAATTCACAACTTGAATTAAATATCTTACAATGGGTGCCCCTACCGAGTCAAATGCTGGCCAGAAGGCAGTGGGTGACGACCTAGCCAGAGTCCTACCTAAGAATGCCGGCAAATGGTATACCCAGCGTCACCTGATTATACTAAACTTCTGTCTTTTTTCCCTCATCCTGTTCTGTAAGAAGCAGTCCATTCAGTTCCTATTTTAGCACTAATCTTTAATAGCTTCGTCCAATGGATTTGATGGCTCACTCATGAATGGCCTCCAGACCCTTGATGACTGGCAAGAGTTTATGAAGAATCCCACTGGAGCTTGGTTGGGCTTTATAAATGCAGTCTACTGGCTGGGTACTGGTATCTCATACATTATTGGTGCTGCAGTCACCAATAGCTATGGCCGCAAAAAAGGTGTCTATATTGGATATATATTCCTAATCCTTGGCTCAGTGTTACAGACTGCAGCTAATAACGACATTGCATTCGTCATGGCAAGGTTTTTCCTAGGATGTGCCTCTGCTTGGTTCGGTGTTTCAGTTCCTCTTCTCATCAACGAGATCGCTTTCCCTACTCATCGTGGAATTGCTAATGCTCTCTTCAATTGTGGATGGTATATTGGTGGCACTCTCGCTGCTTGGATTACCTTTGCGACTCGCACATACTCCACTTCATGGAGTTGGAGACTTCCGTCCCTCTTCCAGCTTTTGATTCCAATTGTTGCATTCCCAGGATTTTTTCTAATCTCAGAGAGCCCCCGATGGTTGATCTTTTCAGGGCGAACAGAGGAAGCGCGTCAAATTCTTGCAAAGCATCATGCTGCCGGGGATGTTAATGCACCTCTTATTATTTTCGAAGTTACCGAGATTGAAAACACGTTACAGATGGAGAAGTTTGCGAAAAATAGTTCTAGCTACTTGGACATGGTAAAGACCAAGGGAAATCGTCATCGCTTGTTCATCTCTATTTCCCTGGGTATCTTCGCACAGTGGGCCGGAAACGGAGTGGTTTCGTATTACCTGGCCTTGGTATTGGATACAGTTGGTGTAACAAGCACCACAAACCAATTGATCATCTCAGCCTGCTTGCAGATGTGGAATTTAATTTTCGCTGTCGGTGCTGCGTTTAATGTTGACACCCTTGGCCGCAGAAAGCTCTTCTTATCGTCCGCAACTATCATGACAATCAGTTTCGCTATTATTACTGGACTCTCAGCCACTTTCGCCAAAACAGGAACTGCCTCGATCGGAGCCGCCGTTATTCCGTTTCTCTTCATCTTTTTTGCCGGTTATGATATTGCACTGTACGTATTCCTCATTCATCTAATATATAATACCTAACGGAGGATAGTACACCTTTCTTAGTATCATATCCTTGCGAGATTTGGCAATATCAACTGCGTTCACGAGGTCTGACCGTCACTTGGGTCTCGACCGTTCTAGCAATCTTTTTCAATACCTTCATAAATCCGATCGCATTGGAAACCATCACCTGGAAGTACTACATCGTATTCGTCGCAGTGTTGGTTTGCTTTGGTGTTACTGCGTACTTCTTCTACCCGGAGACAAGGTAATTCCGCACTTTCTCTTTGAAACAGACATTTAATTAACATATCAACCCAGGGGTCACTCGCTAGAACAAATGTCGATTATCTTTGATGGAGAAGATGCACAAATTCTCCCTTCAGAGACTGCGCAAATCACCAATGAAACATTGAAGGGAAAGAACGAGAGTGTACAAATTGAAGAACGCGCTTGAAGCACAGGTAGTGCTGTATTATAAGATAACTAGAATACTAGATCTCGAGCCTTCAAGATCTCTTATTAAATAAGAAAGGAAGTTATATTTCAAAACCTCTTGGTTTTAAGAATTGTGATTGAGCATTACCTTGAAGTCGTCAAGAATGAAGATTTTCACAGAATATCTAGTTGTAAGTGAATAAATCCACCAAAACGGTAGAGCTACAAAGCCACAGACCCAATTGGCCTCCTAAAATATAATAAATTTATAAAACCCATGTGACACTAAGCGACATGTGGAAAATTTGTACGGCAGCAGAATAATTCTACGAGGGATGGATGGAATAATGAATTGAGAAGTTGCAGAGTTTTTGGGAAAGGTGAGACTGCATCGTGAAGATGATACCAACATAAGTAAAAACAGATCTGGTCCGCTCCACTAGCTTTTGTGGAAAAGAGAAAATTTGCCAGCACTTCTTTTACACGACAAAATAAAGTACTAGCTATACGACAAGCAGCTGGCATGGTTATTGCTCAAGGACTCAAGCAACACTAGGTTTAATAGCAAGTCACCCCGAACTCTTTTACTACACTTTGATTAGGTGGTACTTAGGATTGATGGACTTGGTAACGGAGGCTGGCCGAGGTTCATGCATCTAACTATGCTTTTCGAATAAGAGCCCAAAAGCATGTATTCGACTGAAGCGTATCAATAAATTTACCCACCACTTTCCTTTACACACTGTCCATCAGCAATTACGAGGCTTCGATCCATCCAAGCAACGCTCGTAGGCCTATGCGCGACACAAATCACATATTCTCACAGAAGTGATTTTGAAGGACCTTCTGAATGACATTCTCCATCTCAATATCAAGACTGACTGTTGCTTCATCCATAACTAGAATCTTTGGTTTGGCAAGTAAAGCTCTAGCTAGGCAAACCAGCTGATCTTGTCTAACGGAGATGTTGGTCCACCTGGGCTAATCAGCATATCGAGAAGTTTCTTCCGGCTTCTATCAATCTTTGACTGCGTGAGCCTCCTATCTCCTGAATTTTCTTTGATACCTACAGACTCCTGGACGTTGAATGTTCTCAGAGCTCCAACCATGGACAACGCGTCAATTAATGCCACATGAGAATGGCTTGATTGGGGTCCTGAATTGTTCATGGGCCGGTAATGTATGGACTCGGATGCCGTATATTTCCCTTTATATAGCATTTTGTTGGTCGTGATAACAATGCGCAATATGTCACTGGATTCTGTGCTTGCTTGGTTTCTGACTATGTTAATAATTTCCTGGATTGCGGATCATTTTACGCTAATAGTGGACAAGAATAGCGTTCGTTTCGCTAAATGGGTTGAAGGAAAAGTGCTCAGCTCACAAGCCTAATTGAAGGTCTCGATTGAACAATGTATACTAGATAAATGTATTAACTAACGGGGATTCCGCAATTGTATTTAAAAGCAATTGTATTCAGATTCTAGAAGATTTAAAATGAGTGAATTGACGGATCTAAACCGAACATAGGATCTCATTGCCTTGCTTGCTAACAAGATACTATCGGGAGGTGCTAATAAGCTACAATTGAAGGGGCTATATAGTACCTAGCGTCTGCCCTCTCTCCACCGCGGACCTTGAATTTCGAGCCTTTAATTGGATTTAGCATTTTCAGATGCCTGGCTATTTCCCATGCTCCAAAAGTAATCACTATTACTAGTCACTACTTCACTTATCGTAGAGAACTACATATGGCTAAGATTTTACTACATACCCTACACCCTAAACACCAAATACTATTAGCCCTTTCTCAAGGTCTTTGGTCCATTTCTCCACTGCATCTGCATGCAAGTTCCTTGGGACACTGGTGGTTATCCCCCTGAGCGAGTTCCTCACCAAATGCAACGCTTCTTGGAAACTATTCGCAAACTCAGCGTCCACAAGGAATCGAGCATCATTTTCCCGGCACAGCTCAGCAAAACGGCTCCTCAACCGGTTTTTCTCCTCGACGGAATCTTGACCAGGTCGCGCGTTCCATAAAAAAGCTCTGACTGGGTCCCATTGAGGAAAAGGAACAGTTCCAGCAAACTCCCAATCGATTATCGCTGAAATTTGTCCGGTCTCGGGGATATAGAGGACGTTGGCGAAGTGAAGGTCTTTGTGCGCTAGCCGGATCTCAGCCTTGTTCAAATCCGAAGAATATTCTGGTAACAGGTCTAGAAATGCGGATATTCGTGTTAAGAATGGTGTCAAATAGACCTTCAAAGCGCTATGAAGCTCAGCGATGTGAAGATAGGATTTGATGGCTGAGGTTGCATATTCGGTATACGTATTAAAAGGTCCGTGGTAATTAACGCTGTCGAAATTTTCCGAAGGAAAATACTCCTCGATATCGTGAATGAACCAAAAATGTTCATCCAGTACAGGTCCAGGTATGATTTCCCTTTCCTTTCCACTTTCAGTCGAAAGTTTCAATCCTCCGATACAAGAAAAGGGATGTCGGTGAAGCTCAGATAATATATCTATCAGCTGGAGTACAATGTGATCCAATTGATGAGCTGTCAAGGAGTCGTAAATATCAGAGATCGCCACACCTGGACAGCGACTGAGAATAATATATTCATGGTCAAGTTTATTGTTGGTCGTGGAGTCGAAAGCGATTACATCCGGCACTGGAACGTTGCTGTTCCTTTTGAGCCACATCAAAATAGCGGCTTCATTTTCTGTCTTAATACTGGGTACATGATTCCCGGCGACGCGTAGAATGTACTCAATATCGGGATAGGTGATGACGTATATGGCATGAAAAGCAGCGATGACTTTCATAGATTTGATAGACTTTGGAGCTCCGAGGAATATGGACTCAAGAAGGGACACTATTGTTGCATCCGAGAAATCAGGGAGCATAATTTTCGTGTCGCTGCTCATTTTTGTAATCGTTGGAGAAGATAGCACGAATGTTCGTATGAAAGATGAGTGAGATAAAGTTTATATATATGTATCGAAAGTCAACCGAATTTCAATTGTGCAAGTGAGGGGTACCGTGCCGTCAAGAACCTACTTCCACAAAATGGGGGAGGTTCCTTACAGTAAAGCGCTGGGGTCTTGTATTCTGTATAGTCTAGAGAGAAGAGGCTTCTTGTGATCGAAAGCCATAGACGATGGTACTGGTTGTGGTGCCTGAGGCCACAACACGTGTGCTGCTGACAAAACTCCGAATTTGAAGCTCAAATGGAATGAGCCTAGATATATGTCTTCAAGAAAAGCTCTGATTGATTTTTATACGGATGTACACTCTCACTGTGCTTCAACTTCTCATTTACATACAAACAATAAAGCCAAACTCGAATCTCCAAATATGTTTTAATACTTTCGATAAGGGCCACATTCCATACAAGCAACACCAATCGTCCTCTCGTTTTCAAAGCTCTTTGTTTTTAAATTGAAAGTTTCCAAAACATGGGCGCAATGCACCGTGTGTTCGTAATCAACCGACGAGGTCTCAACAGATTCTCGCGACTTCAAACCCATTGCCTGAAGCCTCCACATGATGCACAATGGTCAAAGTGATGTGACGGGGCAGTATGGATTGATGCATGCTCCCTCTTTCGCACAATATGGTATTGTAGATAATCACAATGACCGAAAACATATTAACGTTCAAGGTTCGATAGGCCTCTGCGATATGTCCCTTGATACCCGATTAACCAATCATTTATCAACGGAGGCTAACAGACTCTATGGTACAGAGCCACTGGATCTGCTTATTGCGGCCTTGGTCTTAGCTTTGCACCGTTGCAAGCACATGGAGGCTTACTGGCTTTAGAAATTGATAATTGGATCGCTTATGTGGATAATTAGATAGGATGTTAAGAAGTCATCTCTATTCAGGCGGCCTTATTTCACGTAATGGTATGTCCTCGAGCCACATGATTTCCACGAGCTACCCACACTTATAATGTGTTTTACTTATGTGCACAGTAACAGGCCAAATAGAGCCACCAAGGGGTAGGGTAATACAAGAAGAAGAAGAAGAAGGAGAAGAAGAAGAAGATGAAGCATTTTGGAGAAACTGCTGTAGAAGATGATGCTTAATCCTATTGAGACTACAGTCACGGACCACTTATATTTTGCTAATCGTGTTTTACCACCAAAACTCACTAGTTACACTTAAGCCTTTTACGATGATAACTATAATACACTGATAGGTTTCTTTATAAAGTCAATCAAAATCATATGCATTTGTTAATATCTCATTTTTATACTTTTTAAACAAGAAATAATATAGTTGCAATTACGTAAAGTTTTACTAATCAAAGAAAAGTGGATTTACCCGCAAAATAGTACTCAAAATCGCAGAAATTTAATATCCCTTACTTTAAAGCCTTATAGAATTTATAGTATAAATTCATGAGTTTCAAGATTCTAGTAAAATTATATACACCACCGAAATATACTATATCTCAAAGTGTTTACCATTTCAATAATTGTTGGTATAATTATTACTTATAGAACATAGTGAGTTTTGGTGGTAAAACGTGATTAGCAAAATATAAGTGGTCTAGTACTGTACGTACGATATAGGATATGATGTTTCGTCGGGATTACATTACAGTAAGCGAGCCAGCTTAAAATTGAGGTAATGAACGACGTACCAACAATTTGATTTGATTTGATCACACTGACCCATTGGGTGCTAAGGATTGTAAGTTCGCACCTGTCTGTATCCCGGCAAGTCCAAAGACATCCACCCACGCTTCACCAGCCGGTCTTCTTCTCCCACCTTCATAAACCTCATTCAAATAAATTTCAGCCTCTCGTCCCCATCCCAACAACTGATCCTCAGAACCCCAATCTCCCATTGCCATTAGACCAATAGGAATTTTTCCCTCCCCGGCTGTCTTGACAGGATCGACATATCCGACAGGAACACTAATAGCAGGGTTTCCGCAAAAGTTGGCAAGCCAAACATATTCCATGCTACGAAGAGTGGTGTTGCCATCTGTAGCACCGTATTTGAGGTCGCCTTCTGCCTTGATATTCCATCCTGGCATTGGACTGGTTGGCGTTACGATAAGCATGCCTGGATACTTTTTGAACAGAAACGCAAGATGTTGCATTAGGACATTACGCAGTTGTTGGGCGAGAAGATAATCCTGACCAGTTGTTTGTGCCCCTACTGAGAGTATGAGTTTGTTGGCGGGATTGAGACCAGAAAGCCACGAGGTGGAGTTGTGGATTCGGTTTGGGAGATGCTGGGAGCGAGTACGAATTGCCAACTCGGAGATGGTTGTGAAAGCATGAGCCTTTTGACCTTCAGCAATGTAGGGGATTTCAATATCTACAACTTTGTAACCCAATTGATTCTTATAGTGATCAATTGCATTTTGGCAGACGTCAAAGACTGAATCTTCAGCACGTGCGAACCATGGCTTGTAGATACCTATAACTTTTGACGGCGAAGTATATGGCTTGCTTGGGGGAGCGAAGAAAGATGAGATTGGATCTGATGGATCTGGCTGTGCAAAAACTCTATACATTGCCTCAAGATCAGTCATTGTAGCAGCAATAGGTCCAGTTACTGCGATAGTGCTTCCTATATCTTGCAGTCGCCCATGTGTTAGTTTCAATCCGTAAATTCCACAAAATGCTGACGGAATTCGAATGCTGCCTCCTCCATCAGCCCCATGAGCGAATGGTATGAGACCGGCTGCTACAGCGTAGGCCGAGCCGCCTGAAGATCCGCCACTGAAATAATTCTTATTATGTGGATTCCGTGGGGTTCCCCAGTTGGGATTGAGGCCAGTAGTGTCAGTGCCAATTTCGTGCATGTTGGTTTTCCCCAAGATGATAGCTCCACACTCTTCTAGCTTCTGAGTTGGCCATGTCGTAGTCTCTGATATTGGAAAGAGTTCATCGTTTTCACCTCGTCCAAAAGTTGTCCGATATCCAGAAACATTTGATGCATCTTTTATGGCGGTCGGAATGCCATCGAGCAATCCAAGTGACTTATGGGCTGCATATCGGGCTGTTGATTCTCTAGCGGCAGTGAGGACAGATGAAATGTCTGTTGCGATAAAGGAGAGAGAATGAGTGGATGGAGAGTCAATATCTCGACGAATAAGGGGAAGCAAGGATTCACACACTTCGAGTGGGGTGAGTTCTCCGGAAAGGTATTTGGCGTGGTAATCAGCAACGGTATGGTAGCGACCTGGAAGACTTCTATAAAGATCTTGGAAGGATGATGGATCAAGATCAGGTACGTAAATTATATCTGCTTGGTCTGCAAGAGGAATAACTGTAGGCTTGTGATATATCAGATACAGTACGGAGTCGGTAGTTGTGGAACAAATCATTGCTTACATCCCATCTTTCTCGAGCATTCCCCAAGTCAAGCTTTCGCAGCCCATTCAGACCAGCATTATTATAAATTAATCTTTGAAGAAATTCGAACTTTGATACGCTAGACGTTGGTGATCAGTCCCCTACTCAATATAACAATATATGGGGTTGCCGATTTACTCACAGCCAGGCACAAATGACCAATGGGAAGCCGCTCATGACTGGATTGGCTTCGTCTGCCATATGGAACGGGAATTCGGGGCCTTCTATTGGACTTGGGTAAGCGAAGAAGCGTTGGGGAGACGCCTCTTTGTGCTCTGCCTGGTTAGACATGTTGGAAGCCGTAACCGACTAAAGGGATGAGTGTGGAAATGCTCTTGGTATTAAGTCAATAGGCCAGTTAGGCAATGGTAGTGACCAAAGTGTTAGGAAGCAGATCAAGATGTTTCATTAAAAGAGAAGGGGCACAATGCTCAAATTTAAGAAAGAAAAAATACTTACTCCAACAAATACAACTAACTGTTGGTTGCGAATTAGGACTAGTCGCGGCACATGACATGCAGGGACACTGAGCGGGGGGGTGTTCCGCCTGTTTGACCTTATACCAACAACCTACGTTAACCATACATATATACATACATACATACAAACAGAATTGTAAATAAGGACGGCGGGGGAGGCTGACTCTCAATTCCGTCGCGTGTCTTGTTGCTTCTCGAGATGTCACCTCAGACTCATCCGTATCCGTATCTCAAAAAAGTCTAAACAGGCATTCCAGAGACCATATATATATGGACGGACTGTTAAATTATTATAATGTAAGACCTCTCTGGTAATATGTTTGTTTGTAAGAAGTGTTTTGGGAAGACCGTACAACATAATACAATGATGCACCGAAGCATATAAAACTTTGACCCTACTAATTTCGTTTCAAAGTAATCTTTTCTCATTAGTCCCTACTATCTCTGTTGAATTCTTTTGCTACGAACCCTTTAGAAACTCCTTCATCTGCATTTCTTCTCATCAAGCTTCTTGTGATATCAATTTTGAGGTAATTCTCCATCATTAGACTCCAGGCTTATATCTCCAACATTTTGTTCAACAAAGATCTGATCTCGCCATCCCTGCGGGGGCTCAAGTCCTAATTTCCCGCGCACCCGTGTGCCGCTACCACAGAAACCCATCATAGGATATAGTTGTCCTCTCACATTATCAAACGCAAATCCTGTCCCAAAGTTAAGCATGAGTACATACATTCTAGGCCAGATCTCCCAAATTTTGAAAGCTCATAGCTACGAAGGTTTCAAAAACTCACCTTGAAACTTCCCGTTCTTCACAAACCAAATTCTGCCTCCCTGGATATCAACACCACATCCAACCGTATCACCAACAGCCCATTCCTCGCCATACTTTTCAGATTGTTTCGCATAGCCAGGGTAGCGCTAGCCATTGTCGGCGTGGTAGCCCCAGCTTGAGAGTTCCTGACCATGGAATTGGGGTGGCCGGTTCCAGCCAGGGAGTGTGTATTCGAGTGATTGGGGAAGGCGAGCCAAGCCTATTGCTGCTCCTCTTTGAGATGGGGTACTTTGTTAGTGGGGTATGCGATTATATGTTATGATATGGGATGGTAAAGTAGTTCGGTGGCTATTACTGGTAGAACAAAGAGAACTCACCAGGGTATCGAAGAATCTTCCAAGAGCTCAACCTCAAAGTAATATTCCGTCGCTTCATATGGAATTGGAACATCTGACATGATAGAAAATGCCTT
>Ga0247734_1001685_pt1 | contig 16279 bp, 15 predicted proteins | sample UWRJL103311B2_FD_180933 | JGI IMG/M metagenome (GOLD analysis project Ga0247734, IMG submission 180933) | Plant litter microbial communities from Arlington Agricultural Research Station in Wisconsin, United States - UWRJ-L103-311B-2 | ecosystem: Environmental > Terrestrial > Plant litter >... | reverse complement strand
TTGCCCAGGCTCATTTTAATTTCAGTTAAATGCTGATGGTTAAATGCTTTGTAAATTGAAACGTTATTATTCCGCCAGGTAAAATGGGTAGTAGCACTCAGCGACTGCCCGGCTCCGGTACTTCCCGTTACTGCACTTACATGAATATCGTCCTTAATTAAACCTGCACCGGCTAATGGTAAAATCGCCAGCTGAATGCTTGTTGCAAAACATCCGGGATTAGCAATTTTAGTTGCGGATTTGATTTTCTCTTTTTGAAGTTCAGGAAGTCCATAAATAAATCCATTGGATTCGTCCCGGAAATCAGTACTTAAGTCTATGATTTTAATAGTATCAGGAACAGAAAATTCTTCAAAAAACTTCTTTGATTCTCCATGCCCTGAGCATAGAAAAATGGCTTGTAAGTCTTCCTTGTTTAAAAGCGTTTGAATATCTTCTCCTGAAAATTCCAGTTCAGTATCTCCCAATAAATCTGTATGCGTGTTATAAACCGGCTTCCCAACCTGACTTTTACTATGCGCAAAAGCGACATTGATATTTGGATGGTTAATAACTATTCTTAGTAATTCTCCACCCGTATAACCCGCCGCACCTATTATTCCTATATTAATTTTATTCATCAAAATTTACCAATTTATCCAGAGGAGGTTGAATTCGCTCTTTCATGAAATCATCTGAAAATTTATCAAGGTTTTCCACCATTTTTCTAATCAAAAGATTCTTTGCCAGACTTTCAAATCCTGATAATTATTAATGGGCTTTACTCTTAAACTTTAAACTCCTAAAATTTTAACTTTCTACCGATTCGCTCACTTTCTGGTAAATCATTACCTGATTAGAAGCAACCTTTGAAAATCCACGTACATCATCGCCGGTCCAGGCATTGTTCATTTCTCCATAACTTCCGAATTTGGATGACATCAGATCATAAGGTGACTCAATACCTTCTACATGAAAACGATATGGAGCCAAATGTACATGTACTTTACCGGTAACATGCGACTGTGTATCAGCCAGGAATGTTTCAATATTACGCATCACAGGTTCTACAAACTGTCCTTTGTGCAATAAGCTGCCATACCAGTTAGATAATTGCTCTTTCCAGTAAAGCTGTTGTTCACTCAAAACATGTTTTTCCAAAGTATGATGTGCTTTGATAATGACAAGTGGAGCCGCAGCTTCAAAACCTACGCGACCTTTAATACCAATAATCGTATCTCCCACATGTATATCGCGACCAATTCCGAAAGGTTGTGCAATAGCAGCCAGTTTTTGAATAGCTTGTACAGAATTTTCAAAAGTTTCTCCTGCTACGCCTGTCAATTCCCCTTTAACAAATTCCAGCGTAATCGTTTCTGGTTCTGTTTTGGAAATTTGAGTAGGCCATGCTGATTCAGGAAGATATTGATCAGAAGTCAACGTTTCTTTTCCACCTACTGATGTTCCCCAAAGTCCTTTATTGATACTATATGCTGCTTTTGCCCACTCGCGGCCAACGCCTTTTTTCGTCAGATATTCAATTTCAGCTTCACGTGAAAGTTTCAGGTCACGAATAGGTGTGATCACTTCGGCTTCTGGAATAATAATGCGAAAAGCCATATCAAAACGAACCTGGTCATTTCCGGCTCCTGTACTTCCATGTGCAATGGCATTTGCCCCAATTTCTTTTGCATATTCAGCAACAGCTACGGCTTGGAAAACACGTTCTGCACTAACTGAAAGCGGATATGTGTTGTTTTTAAGAATATTTCCGAAGATCAGATATTTTATACAATCGTTGTAGTAATCTTTTGTTTTTGAGATTGTAACATGTTTTTTCACACCAAGTGAATAAGCATTGGCCTCAATTGTTTTTAGATCTTCTTCCGAAAACCCACCTGTATCTACCAGGACAGAATAAACTTCGTAGCCTTTATCTTCAGCTAAATATTTTACACAAAATGAGGTATCTAATCCTCCGCTAAACGCTAATACTACTTTGAGTTGTGACATTATGTTTTATAAATGATTCTTAATCTTTTTAATAATTTCCTGTATTGTGATAATTAAGCTGGAATTTAGCCCGCTGCCAAAAGCGTATCAGCCGGAATACCTAAATTTTTACTTAATTCCCTTATCATTCTAATGGTCAGATTTCTCTTTTTGCTAAGTACTTCTGAAACCCTGTTTTCTCCTCCGAAGTATGGCGCAACATCTTTTCTGGTCAGATGAAGTTGACCCATTCTTTCCTTAATTGCTTCTATCGGATCCGGTTTAGGAATAGAGAAGTGCCTTTTTTCATAATCAATTGCTAAAACAGTAATTGCTTCTAAAATATCCAAGGCTTTTTTCCTTTCATTCGGATTTTCAATTAAATCGGCATCTACCAAAATATCTATCATTTTGCCTGCCTCTTCAAAATCTTCCAGACTGGTAATTGGTCTGATTACGATTTCATCCAAATTGATGGCCAGTGTTTTCATAATGAGCTAAATATTTTTAATGTCTTCAATCTTGTCATAGTCAGAATGACTTCCTATGAATCTGACAAAAACCAATTGTTTTTCGTATTCAAACTTTGCTATCAATCTATATTTATTATGGGTAATATTAAATATGATTCTTCCATTATCCACAGTATCAGCATTCCTGAAAAATTTTATAACTACATTAGGGCTTTGAAAACTGGTCTTTTCTATGGTATCATACCAAAATTCCAGAGCTGGTCTTGCATCAGGTGTTTTATTCCAAAAATCTCTAAGAGTAGCTCTTGTAAAAATTCTCATGTCATTTGTAAAAGTACGCAAGTATTCCCGAAACGGGAAGGTCTTATTTATCTGCTATTATTAAATTATAAATCATTAAACAAAAAAAAATACCTCACTTCGGGCTTATAACAGCTGCCGGGCGAGGTATTTAAAAGATATATTTGATCTGTTAATGATGCAGATGTACTAATGTACAAGCATGGCCTCGGCGTTTTTCCTCTTGGCACGTTCTTCCCTACGCAATAAAATACGTTGCTTAATACGCATCCAACGCTCGTAAAGGCCCGATTCCTTTAAGAAATCCCAGGAATCTTTTTCAGGTTGTGCTTCCGTTTTCTTATGTTCTTCCGGATTATACATCATTCCTGTACATAAGCAGTGTTTTCTGCCGGTACGTGTCAGTACGTCATAATTTACACAGCTTGCACAACCTTTCCAGAACGCATCATCAGCAGGTAACTCACTAAAAGTAACCGGCTCATAACCAAGATCTGAATTGATTTTCATTACAGGAAGACTTGTAGTAATTCCTATAATTTTTGCTTCAGGGTATTTACTGCGCGATAATTCAAAAGCTTTTTGTTTAATTGCTTTTGCCATTCCGCTATTTCTAAAATCAGGGTGAACTATAAGTCCTGAATTAGCTACAAATTTGCCATGTTCCCAGGTTTCAATGTAGCAAAAACCAACCCATATATTAGTATCTGTTGTGGCTATGATAGCCTTTCCTTCTACCATTTTCTCCATAATATAAACAGGAGAACGTTTGGCTATACCAGTACCACGCTTTTTGGCACTTTCCTCCATTTCTGCACAAATCGTTTCTGCAAAATGGAGATGATTTTCATTGGCAGTCTGAATCATAAACTTACTGCCCACTACTTCGGTATTTTTCATTTATGGCTATTATGGCAAAAATGTTCGAAACAAAATAAATATCCCCAGATAAAAACGATGGGACGTTTAAGAACTATTTTAGTAAAAATTGGGGAGGTAAAATATTTACCACATAGGTAAAATGGTATCATGCGGTCCGCGGGGACCTAAATCGGAAAGGTGTAGTATGAAGAACAGTAAGTATGCCGTTGTTATTCATTGACTTGCTAAATGCGTATAAGAGGTTGCAAAGCTTGCAAAAAAAAATATTACTCCAAAGAAACAAAGGATATATTTTTATAGTTCGTTTTTTTATTGAAAAATAATGCAGAATTTGATCCAAAGATTATGTTTGCGGAAAGACAAATCCCAAACAATATTGTTCCAACTTTAACCTGCTGATAAATCATATATTGTGATTTTCATTTTAAGCAAAATTTAAAAAAATTACACTAATAGTGTATTCTGATGTCAGAAATTACTACGGAAGATCTTCTTTACGGATATATGAACGGTATATTTCCAATGGCGGAGCCGGATGGAACCATATATTGGTATTCTCCAGATCCAAGGGCAATTATACCAATTGAAGACTATAAACCTTCTAAGTCACTGCGGCCTGTATTGAACAGGAAAACTTTTGAAATAAAAGTTGATTATAATTTTGAGGCAGTCATGCGGGGTTGTTCACAGCCAAGAGCCACAGAAGATGGTACGTGGATTTCGGAAGATATTATTTCTGCTTATGTTGCTTTACATCAGTTGGGTTATGCGCATAGTGTGGAAGCCTGGCGTAATAATGAGCTGGTTGGCGGACTTTACGGAGTTTCTATTAATGGTGCTTTTTTTGGCGAATCTATGTTTTCTACTGAAAGTAATTCTTCAAAAGTTGCTTTTCACTATTTGATAAAAATACTTCGTTCCAGTGATTTTAAATTACTTGATACACAGTTTATCAATGATAATGTTCTTAGGTACGGAGCCATTGAAATAACACGGGAAGATTATATGAAGCGCCTTCAAAAAGCATTACTGCTCAATAGAAAATTTGATGGAAGTTTAATTTCCTGAGGATTTTAAGAATGAAAATTTTACCATCAGTAAAAGTTATCTGCTTTTTCAGCTGAAATAAATTAATTTTACCACAGGATTAATTTATTAGATGTGCATTGATAAGTAATGCCTCTTGCTTTTTATTTGGACTCCAAAGTGTCAAAACCAATACTTGTAATAAAATTCGGAACCGCATCTATCACTCTTCCGTCCGGTGAACCTGATATCAGGATTATTTCAGAAATTGCGCGTCAGGTTTCTTCAATCCATTCGCTTTATCGCATTATTATTGTTTCGTCGGGAGCAGTGGGAGCTGGAAAAGCTTATATCCAGGATTATAAAGGAACCATGACCCAGCGTAAAGCAGCAGCTTCTGTTGGAAATCCTTTGCTGGTAGGTTTATATGCCAGTTATTTTGCTCCCAATAACATATTTATTGCTCAAAGTCTTTGTGAAAGGCAGCATTTCGCAAACAGGAATAAATTTCTTCAGCTAAAAGAAACCTTTGAGGAACTCTGGCAAAATAATATTATTCCGATTGTAAATGAAAATGATGTAGTGAGTGATCGTGAATTGAAGTTTTCAGACAATGATGAACTGGCAACGTTATTAGCAGTTGGATTTGGAGCTGAAACATTAATGTTCTGCACCTCCGTGGGAGGCTTATTGGATGAACAGGGGAAAATACTAAGGAACGTATCCAATGTGAATGAGGTTTTTAAATTTGTACGTACCGACAAGTCATTTTTAGGCTTGGGAGGTATGGCATCCAAACTGACTTTTGCGAAACTGGCAGCACGTATGGCAATCAGGGTTGTTATTTTTGGAATGAGCCAGAATGACGAATTATTGCAAGCGCTGGAAGGGAAAGCAGGAACTGTGATCGGTGCCGGAAAAAGCACATTATCAGCCCGGAACAGGTGGCTTGGAAGTGGAGGATTAGTTTCGGGAAGATTACAGATTGATGAAGGTGCATCAAAAGCATTGCTTAAGAGAAAAAGTCTTTTAGCTGTGGGTGTAACTGAGGTAACCGGAGAATTTGAAGCTGGTGAAATTATTGAAATTTATTCTCCTGATCAGGAAATGGTTGCGGTAGCCCGTGCGAGAGAAACCTCGCAAGCGATCAAAGAAAATTTAAAGACACTGAATTTTGAAGTGGCACATGCCAACGATATTGTATTACTGTGATGAAATCTATATTACCTCTTTTAAAAGCAACGCAGGACGCATCCATAGCAGTTCGCAAATTATCTGATCAGCAACGTGCAGATTTACTTCTTTCACTGGCAGAAAAAGTCATGACAAACTCAGCTCAGATCGTAGCTGAAAATAAAAAAGATCTTGATCTGATGGATGATGCTGATCCGAAGAAAGACCGTTTGCTTTTAAATGAGAAACGTATTCAGGATTTGGCCCAAAGTCTGAGTGATATTGCTGCATTACCGGATCCGACAGGAGAAGTTTTAGTGGAACGTACAATTGAGCAAGGTTTGTCATTAAAGAAAATTACAGTACCATTAGGTGTTGTAGGCGTTATCTATGAATCGAGACCCAATGTGACTTTGGATGTTGCATCGCTTTGTCTGCGTTCAGGAAATGCGTGTGTTCTGAAAGGAGGGAAGGAAGCTCATTTTTCAAATACATATCTGGTTGGTTTAATTCATGAAAGTCTGTCTGAATTTAATGTTCCAAATGGAGCGGTAACATTGCTGCCGACAGGTCGTGAATTTGTTATGGAATTACTTACGGCGACCAAATATGTGGACATTATAATTCCGCGTGGTTCTGAAAGTCTGATCAAATTTGTGCGTCAGAATTCATTGGTTCCAACTATTGAAACAGGAGCCGGCGTATGTCATACGTATGTTGAAAAAACGGGTGATCTGGATAAAGCAGCGAAAATTGTTGTAAACGCAAAAGTTTCACGCCCGTCAGTTTGTAATTCACTGGATACCGTATTAGTAGATAAAGAAGTGGCAGAAGCATTTTTACCAAAATTGAAAGACGATTTTATCAAGTGGAATGTTGAAGTTTTTGCTGATGAAACTTCGTACGCAATATTAGAGAAAGCAAGCTATCCATATCTTCAAAAAGCAGAACCGGAAGATTTTGGCAGAGAATTCCTGGATTATAAATGCTCAATAAAAGTAGTGAATGATTCGGATGAAGCTTTGGAACATATTCGTGCTTATTCTTCCCGCCATTCAGAAGCAATCATTTCTACTAACAATGAAATTATTGAAAATTTTTTAAATGAAGTGGATGCAGCTGCCGTTTATGCCAATGCCTCAACTCGTTTTACAGACGGGGCGGTATTTGGTTTGGGAGCTGAAATTGGTATTTCTACGCAAAAACTTCATGCAAGAGGACCATTTGCTTTGGAAAAACTGGTGACAGAAAAATGGATTGTAAAAGGAGACGGTCAGGTGCGGTGGTAATCAGTCAAATTTCTAATTGAACTTTAAGGGAGTTGTGCTAACTGGTGCGATTCCCTTTTTTTATACCTTTACCCAAACAACATCCGAATTGTCCCATTCCGTTATGGATACATCAACAGCCATAGAAAATATAAAAGTATTGGTTCAGGAAGCAACTGAACTTTTAAAAAAGTTAATTGAAACGCAATCTTTCAGTAAAGAAGAGGACAAAACAGCTCTGTTAATTGAAGCTTTTTTTGCCAAAAAGGATATTCCGTTTGAACGTAAAAAAAATAATATCTGGGCCTATAACCAGCATTTTGATTCTGCCAAACCAACTTTGTTGCTTAATTCCCATCACGATACAGTAAAACCAAATAAATCGTGGACTCTCGATCCGTTTGAAGCAATGATTGCAGATGATAAATTGTTTGGCTTGGGGAGTAACGATGCCGGAGGTTGTCTGGTTTCATTAATAGCAACATTTTGTTATTTTTATGAAAGACAGGATCTGACTTTTAATATTGTGATGGCTGCCACAGCAGAGGAGGAAATTTCGGGAAAAGAAGGATTGGAAATTGTAATGCCGGAATTGCCTGAAATCTCATTTGCAATTGTAGGAGAGCCGACAGAAATGCATTTAGCTGTTGCAGAAAAAGGGTTGCTTGTATTAGATTGTACTGCAAAAGGAAAATCTGGTCATGCGGCAAGGGAGGAAGGCGACAATGCCATTTATAAAGCAATTAAAGACATTAACTGGATTATAAATTATCAGTTTCCAAAAATCTCTCCTACTTTAGGTCCTGTAAAAATGTCGGTTACAATCATTAATGCAGGAACGCAGCATAACGTTGTACCGGATATTTGTACATTTACCATCGATGTCAGGGCGACGGATCAGTATACACTTGAAGAAATAATTGATACTATTCAGGCAAATATTCAGTCAGAGGTGAATGCACGTTCAATTCGTTTGCGGCCTTCAAGTATTTCAATGGATCATCCGATTGTATTAGCTGGTTTAGGCATGGGCCGGCAAGCTTATGGTTCTCCCACCACTTCTGACCAGGCGTTAATGGATTGTCCTTCGCTGAAAATGGGGCCAGGCCATTCCGGTCGTTCCCATAGTGCGGATGAATTTATTTATTTGCATGAAATTGAAGAAGGAATTACGCAGTATATTACCATGTTGGAAGAAGTAATTACCAAATAAAACAGGAGTTAAAGTGTACACAGCTAAAAGCCAACCGCCAATAGCTAAAAGCAAAGCTCATGCATTTTTACACTGAGGAAGACACCGGAATATTTGAGAATGTTCAGTTCCTATACATTACAACTTTACAGGAAGAGCATGTTTTTCGGATCACTTTAAACCGACCCGAAAAACGGAATGCTTTTACTTCCGTAATGGCTGAAGAAATTATCTTTGCTTTGGCTTATGCACATTATAATCCCATTATTTGCTGTATAATTCTGAATGCAAATGGACCAGTATTTTGTGCTGGTGCTGATTTAAATGCGTTTCATAATCCTGATACTGAAAATAAAACACTACCAAAGATTCGTGAAGAAGCCAGATTAGGTGATGCTTTTGCACAATTGTTAAAACCAAGCATTGCTCAGGTGGAAGGTGCAGTTTTAGCTGGCGGATTTTTATTGATCTGTGGATGTACTTTTGTGGTAAGTCTTAATGAAGCAACATACAGCCTTCCCGAAGTAAAAAGAGGATTATGGCCTATGCAGGTGATGGCGTCATTACTCAAAATAATACCTCCCCGAAAAGTATTGGAAATGTGTGTAACAGGAAAAACTTATTCGGCCGAGGAAGTTCTTAATCTGGGATTAGTCACTCAAATTGCTGACAAAGAGACCATTACTGAAGAAGTAAATCAACTCGCAGAAATAATATGCAGGAATGCTCCTTATGCTATACAGTCGGGTATGGAAGCGCTTCAAAATTTAGCAGATATTCCTGAAAATGAGCAACATGCTTATCTCAAAAAACAACTGAATAAAATCCTGCTTTCCGAAGATGCTAAAGAAGGAATAGCAGCATTCAAAGAAAAAAGAAATCCCGTTTGGAAAGGTAGATAAGCAGAGAAACTATTTTTCTTCCTGACAGCTAACAGCCAAAAATCAACTTCCCGGAACAATCTCAATTTCTTCGCCATATTTATTGTGGAATTTGAAATCCACAACTCCAAGAGACGAATCTTTTATCAGCTTTACCCAGGTTTTATATTGGAAAAGCCATTTTATTTGTTCTGAAAAAATTCCTTTTGTAAAATAGGAATGCAGGAAAGGATGAAGAGAAACTGTAATTCCCCGCTCATTTTGTTTAGTAAGAATGTAATCCAGATTATTTGCAATGACGTCTGAAACAAGTATACTCGCCTGGATTGTCCCTGTTCCTCCGCAGGTAGGGCACGTTTCGCGGGTTACAATGTTCATTTCAGGTCTTACACGCTGACGTGTAATTTGCAGCAATCCGAATTTAGAGAGAGGAAGAACCGTATATTTTGAGCGGTCGCCCTTCATTTCGTCACGCATGGTGTCAAAAAGAATACGCTTATTTTCCGCTTTCTTCATGTCGATGAAGTCCACAACAATAATTCCACCCATATCACGAAGACGGAGCTGTCTCGCAACTTCCTTGGCAGCTTCCAGGTTCACGCTTAAAGCAGTGGCTTCCTGATCTTCTTCTGAATTGGATTTGTTACCACTGTTTACGTCAATAACGTGCAGTGCTTCGGTATGCTCAATAATTAAATAACCACCATTTGGCAGACTGACTGAACGGCCAAAAAGAGACTTGATTTGTTTCTCTAAACCAAACTGTTCAAAAATTTTATTCTTTCCACTATGCAGTTTAAGAATATTCTCTTTGTCGGGAGCAATATTATGAATATAAGCCTTTATATCATCATAAACTTCCTTGGAATCTACGGTAATGCTGTCGAAAGATTCGTTTAGCATGTCACGTATAATGGAAGAGGCACGATTCATTTCACCTATCACGCGGTCACGTGGTTTGGCATCACGAAGCATTTTAATTCCATTTTCCCATTTATCCAGACAATCCTGAAGATCTTTATTTAGTTCGTCTACATCTTTGCCAGTAGCTACTGTACGGATAATTACTCCGAAATTAGCAGGCTTGATAGAAGACATCAATCGCTGAAGGCGATTTCTTTCTTGTTTATCTGTTATTTTTTTTGAAAGATTAACAGAATTGGAGAAAGGAACGAGTACAATGTAGCGTCCGGCAATAGAGATATCACAAGATAGTCTTGGACCTTTTGTAGAGATCGGTTCTTTAACAATCTGAACCAGTATCAGTTGATTCTTGGAAAGAACCTTGTCAATTTTACCTAGTTTCTCAATCTCAGGTTCCATCTTGATGTTACTCAATTTGCCTGAATTGACCCGCTTGGCAATTACATCCTTTGTTAATTTATTGAGAGAGTTGATATTAGGTCCCAGATCCAGATAATGCAAAAAAGCATCTTTTTCAAATCCGACGTCGACAAAAGCAGCATTGAGGCCTGCCACCAGTTTCCTGACAGTACCAAGGTAAATATCACCTACGGTAAAACTCTGATCCGGCGTTTCTACGTGATATTCTAAAAGACGTTTATCCTGCAAAAGGGCTATACGTTCTCCCTTTTGAGTAGAATTGATTAATAATTCGTTACTCAATGTTCAACCAACTTAATGGCTATATAATGTTGATACTTAACCTCCCGTTCTAGACTAAAACAGGGTAATACACATGTGGGGAAGATGGTATGACCGGATCAATATAGATACAAATCCGGTCATATACCAATTATTTCTTCTTATGTCTGTTTTTTCTAAGGCGTTTCTTTCTCTTATGAGTGGAAATCTTATGTCTTTTTCTTTTTTTTCCGCAAGGCATAACTTTGTATCGTTTATAAAATAAATAGTTGTATTCCTTTATTATCAGTTATTTAACCGGCCTTCCAGCTCGCTAATAGCTTGTTGAATAACCGGATCTTTTTCTTCTTTTTTAACCTCAGCAAGTATTTTACGTGCTTCCTCCTTATTTCCCAATTCTACAAGCGTTAATCCCAGATAGAATTTCGCTTTAGTATTGGAAGGATTGTTAGTAAGTATTTGCTTAAACCGGTCTGCAGCTTTTGAATATTGATTAGATCGCATAGATAAAATCCCTAAATTGAACAAAGCCAATTCGTTTGTGGGATCCGTATCTATCACTTCCCGTAACATCAAGATTCCCTGCATGGGATTTTCAGTATTTACGAAAGTCATGGCCATATTTGCCTTTGCAGCCAGCAAGCCTGGATTCTGATCTAATGCTTTTTGATAATACTCTCTGGTTTTAGCTCCAAGATTTTTAACTTTCTGGTCATCCACTGCAAAGCCATAAGCTTCATAGTAACGATCTCCTGTCCTTACAAGATTTTCAACCGATGGAGATAAAAGAGCTACTTTTTCAGCATAAAAAGCTGCACTGTCGAATTTTTGAAGCTCTACAAACTTGTTGGATAACTTCACACCGGCAGCTGCCTTGTCTTTGTCACTTGCCTGAATGAAGCCACTTCGGAGCTGATCAACGATTTTTTGTTTCTCAGGAGATAAAGTGGCTCCATCATGCGAGTTTGTAGAAGTCTCTGATGCGGCACTCTCCTTTACAGGAGCTGCTTCCTCAGTAGTCTTCTCAGTGTCCATTTCTTTTCCCTTAGTATTTACAACTATCTTAGGCAGGCTGAATAAAGTGCCAACTAAAAATACTGCAAGTACACAAGAAATAATGATGGATTTTTTCATACTGTTATAACCAAACCAGTGAAGGGCAATTTACTTTTCAGCAACAACTTTTAATTTGTCACTTTCCTTAACCTGTTCAACAAAAACTTTGGCAGGTTTGAAGCTTGGTACAAAATGCTCGTCAATAATCATAGAAGTTCCCTTCGAGATATTACGGGCAACTTTACGTGCACGCTTTTTATTAATGAAGCTACCAAAACCCCTTACATAAAGGTTCTCACCATCGGAAAGCGAGTCTTTTACTACGGTGAAAAACGATTCTAGCGTTTGTTGAACATCGCCCTTGTCTACGCCTGTTTTCTCAGAAATTTGTGCGATTACGTCTGCCTTAGTCACTTTGATTTTTTACTTTAAGTGGATATTATTTCATTTATTTACTTACTCCTCTAAATTTTGGGAACACAAAGGTACGCTATTTTTACCTTAATTTAAAAGAATGGTATTTTCATTTTTTTTATAATCGGTTAAAAAACAGCGCACATAAGTCAAAACGATATGATATCTGATCATTTACAGGTAATTGATTTTAATAAAAAACTTAAATTCTGGTATCTTCAAAATCACCGTCCACTGCTATGGAGGCAGACTTCTGACCCTTATAAAATCTGGTTATCAGAAATTATTCTGCAGCAGACACGGGTTGCGCAGGGTACTCCTTACTATGAAAAATTTGTGCATAATTACCCAACTATTTTTGACCTTGCTGCTGCGGACGAAAGAGATGTGCTCCGCCTTTGGCAGGGTTTGGGATATTATTCAAGAGCCAGGAATATGCACTTTACTGCACGTCAGATCGTAAGTGAATTTAATGGACAATTTCCCGAAACTGCCTTACAGCTTTCGAAATTAAAGGGACTCGGGAATTATACTGCGGCGGCCATTGCATCTTTTGCCTTTGGAGAATCCGTTCCTGCTATTGACGGAAATGTATACCGGGTAATGGCCCGTTTGTTTGGCATATTTACTGACATACTCAGCAATGAAGGAAAAAAGGAATTTCTTGCGTTGGCAAAACAATTAGTTTCTACTGAAGATCCGGCAACATATAATCAGGCTATGATTGAGTTCGGGGCGATTCAATGTGTGCCCGGAATTCCCGATTGTGAGATTTGTACATTTAACGATATCTGTTATGCTTATAAATTTGGCATGCAGAACAAACTTCCGGTAAAAAGTAAAAAGCTGACTGTCCGAAACAGATATTTTAATTATTTTATTCTTCAAAAAGGAGATATGCTGGCCATGCAGGAACGAAAGGCAAAGGATATATGGAAAGGCTTATATGATTTCCTGCTGTTCGAATCTGATGATCTTATTACTTCTCCGGATGATTTTTACGAAAATGAAGTAATCCGCAACATACTATTAAAAGGACGTATCCGCGAAGTTCCCAAAGTTTATCAGCATATACTTACTCACCAGCGCTTAAACGTACGTTTTTGGTGGATTGACATTCTGGAAAGCGTAGATATTAATTTACCATCAGAACTGAACTTTTATACAAATGAAGAAATACACGGACTTCCCAAACCAATATTAGTTGATACAGTTTTAAGAGAAGAAAAATATTTTTAACTGTTTTGAATTTGATGTATAAATAAAAATAATCAGTAGATATTACTCTATTCAAGTTTTACATAATTATGTTTTAATAAATATAAATTTGTATTAAACATGTAAAATTAGAAAGTTATGGCTACTGTTAGTTTGAATAATACACAACTTGAAACTTATAAAAATGATGGATATCTGGTCGTAAAAGGCCTTTTCAGTCAGGAAGAAATTGATAAGCTTTATAATAGTGCCATTGAAAATGCGATCATGCAAAAAAATGCAATGGACCTGAATGATCAGACTGGCAAAAAGACAAAACTGACATTATGGTTTACACCTGGCGACGATGTATTTGGTTATTTAATACGGAGTGAAAGAATTGTAAATCAAGTTTGGCAATTGTTGGGAAATGAGAGTGCCGTTTGTCATTTCCATACTAAATTATTGCAAAAAGAATCCAGAGTCGGCGGTGCCTGGGAATGGCATCAGGATTATGGTTATTGGTATAAAAACCAGTTTATGTTCCCCGATGAATTGATGAGCGTGATGGTTGCCCTGACTGCTGCTAATAAAGAAAATGGCTGCTTGCAAGTGATCAAGGGTTCGCATAAAATGGGCAGGTTAAACCATGGTTTCGCAGGAGAGCAGGTAGGTGCAGATATGGAAATGGTAAACCATGCACTGAAAACCATGGATTTGGTCTATTGCGAACTGGAACCCGGCGACGCACTTTTCTTTCATAGTAATCTCATACACAGATCAGAAGCTAATACATCTGACCAATCTCGCTGGTCACTAATTTCCTGCTATAATTCCCAATCAAATTTTGCTTACAGCGAAACTTCCAATTCGTGGAAAGTACCTGTTTCTATTGTTCCCGACCGCGCTTTGCTGGAATGGAATGCCACTTCATTTGAAAATGCGGATTTTTTGAAAAAAGAGAATGATCCGGCATTGAAAGCTACGGGTTGGGAAAATGAAGTGAAAACAGGATGACGTTAGCTTTCGGCTGTTAGCAATCGGCTTAATGCCCGAATAATGATTTGATTAAAAGTAAAATTCAGGATTTCTATTAAATTCCAAATTATGCAAAAAATTGCGATGTTGGGTTCCGGTTTTATCGGGCGTTTTTATGCAGAATCAATCCATGGCCAGCGTGGCCGCGACAAAGTAATTGCAATTTATGCAAGGCGGGAAGAGAGTGCGAAAAAGTTTGCAGAAGATTATAGCTGCGATTTCTGGTCTTCTGATATGGAAGAAGTTATTGCGCATCCTGATGTAAATATGGTTTGTATTGCGCTGCCCAACAACATTCATGAACAGGCAGTAATGCTTTGTGCCAAACATAAAAAAGCAGTAGTTTCTACCAAGCCGTTAGGAAGAACCGGTGAAGAAGCGCTGCGGATGATGAAAGCAGTAGAAGAAGCGGGAATTTTTGCAGGATATCTGGAAGACCTTTGTTATACACCAAAATTTTTGAAATCACTGGAAAGTGTTAAAAGCGGTGCATTAGGAAGAATAATCTGGGCCAAATCAAGGGAAGCACATCCGGGTCCGCATAGTGAATGGTTTTGGGATATTGAGCAGGCAGGTGGTGGTTGCATTCTGGATCTGGGCTGTCATTGTATAGAAATTTCACGCAATTTTATTGGAAAGGATGTGAAGCCTATTGAAGTCATGTGCTGGGCCGATACTCAGGTTAAACCTATTGATGCTGAGGATCATGCCATTGCATTAGTGAAATACGAAAACGGCGCGATTGGTCAGTTTGAAGTAAGCTGGACATTTCGCGGAGGTATGGATTTAAGGGATGAAGTAATGGGTACAGAAGGAACGATCTGGATCAATAATTTCCTGCGAACGGGTTTTGAAATGTTTGTTACAGGAAATGGAAAAGAGGAAGATTACGTTGCTGAAAAAGCTGAAAGTAATACAGGCTGGCTTTTTCCGGTTGGTGACGAAGTGAATGACCTGGGTTACAATCACATGTTTACCGATATGTTTAATTCAGCCGAAAAGGGAGTGGACCCAGCCGAAACATTTTATGACGGATATGTAGTTAACGCTGTGATTGATGCTACATATAAATCTGCAAAAACCAAATTATGGGAAAAAGTGGAATTGCCAGTCTGGCGTGGACAGGAAGGGTTAACCAAGCCTTCAAACTATGTGGATTACAATGAAAAACATTATTTGATTAAACAGGAAATGACGCATGATGGTCGTAATAAATTGATATTGAAAAATAAAATAACAGGAAAAATTACGGAGCAGGATGTTTAAAACTGAGATAAAAAAGATGCTTTAATTCGTGTTTTGTTGGTCATTTTCTAAGGTAATTAATGTAAAATATGCTATATTTAAACCCACAAAATTAAAATTCATCTACACAATTAAGAATCATGGCAGGAAGTGTTAACAAAGTAATATTGATAGGAAACCTGGGAAGCGATCCGGAGGTAAGATATCTGGAAAGTGGTTCAGCCGTAGCGAAGTTCAGTATTGCTACCACAGAAAGTTACACAAATAAAAATGGTGAAAGAGTAGACAATACGGAATGGCATCGCATTGAACTTTGGGAAGGATTAGCAAAAGTCGCTGAAAAATACCTCAAGAAGGGAAGTCAGGTATATATTGAAGGCAGAATTCGTACGGATAATTGGACAGACAAAGAAGGGCAACAGAAGTCAGGTGTTACAATTCGTGCTAATAGCCTGACTATGTTAGGAGCAGCTCCGGGTTCAAATCCTGGTGGCGATAATAACGGTAACCAGGGTTACGCTCCATCAACAGCACCGCGTACAAACCAGGCGGCAAGAG
>Ga0247734_1001683_pt1 | contig 16283 bp, 16 predicted proteins | sample UWRJL103311B2_FD_180933 | JGI IMG/M metagenome (GOLD analysis project Ga0247734, IMG submission 180933) | Plant litter microbial communities from Arlington Agricultural Research Station in Wisconsin, United States - UWRJ-L103-311B-2 | ecosystem: Environmental > Terrestrial > Plant litter >... | reverse complement strand
CCGCAGCTCGGTCAATTGGTAAACGTTCATTGTATCGCTGAACCGATGATACACGGGGGACTCTTATTTTTGTATTCACTACAATGTACCAGTACGAATGAACGGATCAAATAACCGGAGAAGATGCCAAAAGCAAGTCGACTGTGAAAGTGCGCCTGTATTTATTATAGGAAATGACATCATCGCATTGATCATTTACGAGTAAAAAAGAATATTTGTACCAGGTTGTATGGTTGTATGGTATATTGTACCGTACGTACAGTACAGTAATGTAAAGTCATTACTCGTATTCCCATACTGTAGTTTACAGTATTCCTCGCACTCCATAAATACAAGGCTGAAAATGATATCGGTAAGCGCCGAACCCCTTTCTAACATTCACCGCCTTCCTCTTTTTTCGCTTATTTTGCTCATTTTAGCTGAAAATATCTTCCATTCTGTTGTCAACTGCCCGCAGCAAGCCCGAGAAAGAACGCATCCATACCTTCATCCCTTGAAGCAATATTTACATTTCGACTCGACCGGTAGGCTATCCACAAACAAAGAAATGATAGTTTCCGGGTATGGATTTAGTCAATCTACTCAACCTGCTCCAAGCAAAACTAACTCGCAAACTTCCCCTCTTTTTCTTCCCACTGTTAAATAAAGTCTGTTTAGTGTAGATAACTAAACAACAACTGATATATCCTATATCCCCTTTCTTCTTTCTTCTATCTACTATCTACCGTCTACTTTATACTATCTACTATCTACTGGCTTCTGTCCTCTCGTATTTTCTTCATAATCCCAGGCCCTCTCCTCTCTTCGCAATGTGCAAATCAGCCCTCCATAACTTCTTGCAGGATCTGCCAAAATGCGAACACCACCTCCACATAGAAGGTTCCTTATCACCAGCACTGCTTTTCCAACTTGCAGAAACGAACAAAATCACACTTCCGTCGGCAGATGATGCTTCATTTGCATCCGTTGCCGCACTACAGTCTCGCTATGAACGGTTCACCTCCCTCGATGACTTCCTCCACTATTACTATATCGGCATGTCCGTCCTTTTGACCCAAGGAGATTTCGAATCCCTTGCTTACGAATACTTCTCCCATGCCCATAAGGATGGAGTGCATCATGCAGAGATATTCTTTGATCCCCAGGCACATACAGCAAGGGGTGTCTCGTACAGCACGGTAGTGGAAGGACTGGTGGCTGCCCAAAGACGAGCGGAACAGGACTTTGGCTTGACCTCAAAGTTAATCCTGTGCTTCTTACGACATCTACCTGCCGCTGAGGCAAATACCACATATGCCGAAGCAGCGTCCCTCGGACATTTCTCCAATGGAACAGTTGCAGGAATAGGGTTGGACAGCAGCGAGGTTGGTTTCCCACCCGAGCTGTTCAGGGAGGTATATGCCTCTGCCAAGGAAGCTGGAATCCGAAGAACCGCACATGCTGGAGAAGAGGGAGATACGACTTATATCGAGAAAGCCTTGGATATTTGCAACGTGGAAAGAATCGATCACGGGGTGCGATTGGTCGAGGACCAAGCACTCTTGGAGAGAGTTGCAAAGAACCAGACCTTGGTGACCGTGTGTCCGCTTAGCAATGTGCAACTACGTGTAGTCACCAAAGTTGCCGAGTTACCGATCCGAAAGTTCTTGGACGAGGGCATTAGATTCAGCATCAATTCAGACGATCCAGCATATTTTGGTGGGTATATTTTGGATAATTACTGTGCGGTTCAGGATGCATTTGGATTATCTATAAACGAGTGGAAGTACATCGCCAAGAGTGCGATTGAAGGAAGTTGGTGTGACGCAGCACGAAAGGACGTGCTTTTACAAAAAGTTGAAGAGTATGTGTCGAAATTTTAATGATATATATACACGACCGAATCTGGCGACAACAATGGCATGTAATATACCGATTATCGGCCAAGCATATACATATGTATCGCTTAGTCGTAGACGAAGAATTTAGAATAGAATGAATAGAGACAGACAAGACAAGAAAAGGTTCCAGTGTGTTCTTTCTCTTAGCCGCTTTTTTTGGGATATTGATTTTTAAATGTTTCCAGATGTACTTTAAACACAGCAATATCCGGTTATAATTTCTAATGTCTAATGTCTAATATAAGTAGGTAGGCACTCCAACGACGATGCCCTCACCAACAATCTACAAAACCAACCCTGTCAGTCTTACGGGCTGCATCTCATCATTCGGTACCCGCTGCTCTTCTTCACATGTCTCATTTAAACCTCCGTAATCTCACACCGCACATGTTTCCAAGTCAGGCATCGCCCAAGTGCAAGTTTCTTTTCTTTTTTTTCCCCTTTTTGCAGAAGCACCTTCCTATGTCAGCAAACGCGCCTTTATTATCCCAAAAGCTTCCTCGTCAAATTACGCCACCAGCGCCATCATGAACCCCAACCCTGCCGCGGCAAGCAAGCATGCATACATCTGCTTTAAAACACAATACGAAAGCCCAAGGATCTCGTATTAGCATGTGGGCTCAACAAGACATCCCTGAAATGTCGAAATGCGTACGAGATATTGCACACCGGTCTGTTTTTCACCCCTCCTGCCTGTATAGGTATCCGTTAGAATAGACTTCACGTCCCTACAATTTTTAATTTTCTCTTCTCCCAGCTACGTACTCATATTGCGCTTCCGTTCTTGTTGGGAGGTTTTGATCTACTGGTCTCTCTTTCGATTCCTTTTGAGTTCTTCTTTCAATTTCATTTACATGGACTTTTGGATTTTTGCATGGTCTTCTAAATGGTAGCTTTGAATGTCAACCTCTACGAGAGTCTAGTATAGTAATGGGCAGCGAGAGATAAAAGAGGTTGATCTCTTGATGGAAACTTCTCTGTGGTCAGTGGGAATTTGTTCTATAGCAGTTTCAATTCCATCAAAGATGGGTCTTGGCAGAGTTCCTATGGAGTTAATGTACTGGGAGATGAGCAATAAGATAGCCGCTCTTGATACTTGTGTAGGTCCGGTGGGGATGATTATGTTCGTTTAAATTCCCAGGATCTGGTATTTGTTATAAAAACTATCAATTCGATCTTTGCAGAGCTTAATACTTATTGGTAAAGGTGGAAAGGCGGATATGAATTGAGTAGAAGGTGCAAAACAAGCACTCTGAAATATCAACAAGGTTATCCAAACTAGGTTCTCTGCTTTCAAATGGAAATTATACTAAAAGCGCAATATTCAAGACAGAGCACGGCCGTAAAACGAGTCCACGAGATGAATCTTATGATGAATCACCCCTCTTGAGACTCGATCATTTCCATTCTAATCGCAGCATCCCTCGCCAGTTGTCTGGTCTTCTCATTCGCAGGCCCGGTCTCCCCATTGGCAATCTGCTGAAACTCGGTTTTCCAAATCTCCCATCTTTGCAACGACATCTCTTCTAGCAACATTCTATCTTTAGCTTCCGCCTCTTCAGGTCCCTTTGTCGCATCCCAAACCAAGTCTCCAGAAACTAACATCCAAACCGCTGCCGAGGGTAAAAAGACATCCAACCCAACACCATCACACCAGATGTCGGGCCGTTCGAAATCGTCCGGTTCCAGTACATCTCTCAAAATATCGAAGCCGTACCTCCACCAGATCTTATTATGGCTTTTTGTGAAATATGCTAGGAAGGCGTTCATATTGGTCCATTCCTCACTTTGGGTAGCCATATTTGTCTGTGTGGAATCTAGCAAGTCTGAGTTGGGGCCGTATTGCCACTCATCCGTTAGCGTTCCAACCTGCTTAGTAAATTAGGAAGGTATCGAGAAATTCCCATCACATGAAACAATATGAAGGCAAATTTCAAAAACCGAGATAGAGAGAGTAGTTCTGAGTATCAGAAGCTTTCGCTGTTCAGGCGCCTGTGGAATAACAAGTTCTATTACCCAACGAAGAACACAGAAGACTTACCCAGCAGCCGCTATGCCATAATGGCGGTCCATCTTCCCCCGGTGGACTCGGTGGTTCAGGTCTCGCCCAGAACGCATCTAGCAGCGCAATAAGCCGGAGGTGGGCGGACAAGTCATCCCAAGATATCGTTCGCGCGTAGCGAATAACACACAAATACAAGCTGTTGACATCGAGAATATCGTATGGGTCATCTGATGTATACCCTTCTATTTGAACGTCTGATGTGTGCCCTCCGTTGCTATAATCCGCTTCTGTTGGCTTGGCGAGGAGTGATGAAGTGTGTTCTATGGATGAGGCTCCGTTCATGTAGCTGTTGATTGTGGTGTATATGTGGACCTGATTTGGGGTGAGTTCAACGGAGGGGAGCTTCATGTTGTGTTTTGGGTTAGGTTAGTTGAAGCTCGAGAAGTAAGAGTGAGGTTTGGTGAGCACTTGATTTTGAGTTGAGTTGTGGCGCAGCTAGTTTGCAGAAAATGGTCAGACGGTGCAATTATTTAAGCAACATTAATTTTGAGTCTTACAACTTCTATTGAGTTCACAAGTGGTGGCTTTTTATTTAACTTATTTTGGCCTCCAGTTCTTAATATGTGCAACTCAGCTCAGCTCTCTCCAGACTTGTCACAAAATGTTCAAGCCTTGGCCTTACCTTCATCTTCAGGTGTTGAGTATTCTTATTAGATTTCTCGTTATATCAACCGAATCCTCGACTCGTCAATTTTCTTGAAGCTGCCCAACCTCAAAAAGGTCCCCCGAAATAATTCAATATGCATGGGCCTGCAAGTACTGTACATTCCAATCCTCCTCCACCACCAAATCTCAATGCTCCCAACTCGAAGCGCTATCTTCCCTGTATTCAGAACCCTCACAGCTTGTATCCTTCGGGCCATACTGGGGATATTCTTCATTACCCTCATATGAACTGTAAAATTCTTTATATGTTTGCCGGGGTTTCCTTCTATCATCCAACTTTCGTTTCTTGAAACGAGTTAAAAACGACGGCGAGGGACTTTTCACTTTGTTTTTATCAGTGCATCCAGAATCACCGTCTGCTTTATAATCATGGATATCTTTGGACGATCGACGCTTTTGAAGTTTTTCTGCACTTGGTGGCGTTGATGCAACCTGACAATTGTCAAGTTGTAGGTCATCTTGTGTTCTTGAACTCTCTTCCCTGTGACATTTTCGAACTGTAAATAGCCCCATTATCGTCTCCTTCAACCTTAACCCAGGGCTGTTTCTCGGCTCATATTCACTTCTCGGTTCTGATGTGTGGGATTGCATTGATCTTGTATCCTCGCTGGGTACCAAGCTCCCACTCGGTTCTTCGGCTTCTTCAGATACCTTAGATTCTGGCTTATGGTCCTTGTTTTGGTCGCTGAAATTCCTCTCGATCGTGTCCTCATCATCGTTCGAAATATCCTCATTGTCGTCCGAAGTGTTTTCGCCATCTTCCGAAGTATCCTCACTCGACGTCTCGTCTTCTTCCATTGAGCGCTCCGTATTATCATCCTTCCCAACCTTCCTGAGTTTCGCTTTCAGTCTTTTCACTTTCTCAACCATGACCTCGTTTTCAGTCTGCAAGACATGAATTTGCTTGCCTAAATCTATGATGTAGAGTTTTGCAACTCGGGCGATCCTTTCAAATTTTGCCGGATCTGTTCTTCTGAGGCGTTGGATAGGTTGAAAGTACGCATTGTGAGGCCGTTGCTTACCGGGATGCTCTTTATTGTAGAGATGAGTATCCAGAACAGAATACAGTTCAGCGAGAGACTCATCGCCGGCAACAAAAGCGTTATCGAGGTTGCGGGGGTCGGTAGCAGCCATTTGCTATGGGTTCGTAGTCGTTTGAAGCTGGTTACCATAGATATAAGACATTTGTGAGTTTTGAACTTGTCCACTGGAGTCAAAGGAGCTCGAGCTAGTTGCGGGCCTTAGCAGGCTTTTGAGATAGAACTCAAAACATCAATTTGGGGTTGGTTTTAAGGCAATCAGAGAATTTGGTCTGAAATCAGGATGGAAGAAGAAGGCTTTTTGGCCTCCTTCATTAGGTCAGTATTCACTTGGATCGCTACACTGAAGCTCTGTAAGACTCCTTAAAAGGTTTTTATTGCTAGGACGTCGCACATTAACTTAAATTCCCCGACTACCGAAGTTCTTATGAATTAAGATCGAAAGTAACAGATATTTACGACATCTTTTAGTGATTCTATAACACTAGCATTTCACCAGCGTACCAAATCCCAATATGATCAACAGTTAAGCTCATGCTCATGGCCTTCGCTCCTTCCCCAACACCCATCAATCCATCAATCCACTGGCAAAAATAAATTCCTGTCCCAATCCCATCATTCATGTTATCTCTTTTAATAAGCTCCTACCAACCTCGCCACCCCAACTCCATCCAAATCACAACCAAATCATAACCAAATCATAACCAAATCATAACCAAATCAGAATATGCAGATACACCACTATCAAAGCCTTCCTCGCCGCAGCTGCCGCGAATGATTCATTCATATCCACTCCCCAAAAAGAGCGGTGCAACGATTGCGTATTTCCGCACCAAATACTAAGGAAACTATATGAGGTTGTCGTTCCTGGCGAGCGTTATTGGGTTCTGCTTTAATGGTATTTAAGGAGAGCTTTAAAAGGAGGATCCTAGGTTGGTGGGTTGGTGTATGACAACAGGCACCGACAAAGTCTGGTTGTTGGAATATCAAAACTTTCTTTAACAATTTCTTATATTAGTATTAGTTCTGCACATAAAAGGGAACGCATATATAACAGATGCTGCCTCACTGCCTCTCAATTTTAAAAGGTCCCCGTTAAAGTGAGAATGCATCAACCAACCGGTTACACATGCTGAGCAGTAGAACTACAGTTACCCATAATACTTGCTAAATCTTCTAACTTTGACCAGCACAAAGGATACAAGCATAGATCGACCGCGCCCAATGTTGTCTTCCTACAAGTTCTACAAAATGACAAAAGGTGACAAAAGGTGACAAAGGGTTACGGAAGAAATAGTCATATATGGTCAAACCGCCTAGGTAGATATTATATGATGTCTTGGTGCTTGGTGCCAGAAGAAGAAGAATGCAGAGATGGAAGAGGAAAGATGTGCTGTATTTGCGTGTATTAAAAAAGGAGACAACTTATTAAGTGCCGTCAGACAACCAGTAGGTTCCCAATATCCCCTCCCCTCCCCTATCCCCCCTTTTCTTGAAATGAATAAGCGAGATCAAAGTCAAATTTGCCGAGTCATCCGATATTCATCTACGCCACTGGGGGTTTGTGTTACTGTCCTACCTTACCCCCTTGGCTTATTTAGATTTAAATTCAATTCGTTAACGTATTTATATATTATAGATTTGAAAGATCAAAGTATATTTTGAGAACATTGCACCGATTAATCAAAACTATGACGAGGAAAGACGTAATGTCAAGCATGCCGAATAATCAATCAGGATTCCCTTGATCCTTGATGATGGTGATGATAGGATTCCCCATGTATGTATTTATACAGTCATGTTATATTATTATACTAATAGTACGGAGGTACTTGGTTTTTCTAATGGGTACAGTACGTATCTCCCCTCGGTTCCCTCCGTGCGTGAGGATCGAGAGTTGGCTAATTACTTCGTAATAATAGAATAGAAGGACCGACACAAGCCGCGTTACACATACAGTATAGTACAGTACAGTGCAGTACAGTAAGAAGCTAAAGTTACGAGAAGTATATCTTGATTTCCCATGCTTTGAAGATCCCGCTTGATCTTTGATCATGCCAATCCCCGTATGCCAATCATCATGCCCATCTCCTGTGTTACTGGAGCTTTGCAACGTCATGCAGCAGCTTTTCTCCTCACATGTGGCGGTGTACTGTACTGTAACACTGCAGACAGGCTAATGATGTGGCTGGTGGTGGATTCCTTGAGCCCTTGAGCCCTTGAGCCCTTGACACCACCAAGGCAAAACGAATAGCGGCTCCGCAAACCTCTCGAGAACCAAGGCGTCCTGGCGTCGTTCTAAAACCAACTTCGTCATTATTATTAAGGATTCTTCCATCCCACCTCCAACCCTCCAAGTTCCAACCCCTCGATCATCGTTGTCCCGCCTCTCATTGGAAAAGCAGCCGAGCCAACAAACGTCTGTATGCCTGTGCGTACCTCGTACTTGCGTATGTGCGGGGTCAACAATCGCCATCACACCACACGCAACATTTCCCATCTTTCCAAAACGCCATGACGGCTCTCGTCCCCTCAGAATGCTCCATCCGAGCCACCTGGACCACTGGGCCACCTTTACCCCCTCCTCCTCCTCTTCCTCCGCTCCAGCCCTCCTGCAGACGAATCATGGTACGTACCTGACAGCTGTCGGCGGCCGAGCTAGGGTATAGCAGCATACTTTTGGAAACAGAGGCAGAAGCAGAAGGCAGAAGCAGAAGGCAGAAGCATACCATGACACCAGAATACCAAAAGAATACCAGGATACCAGGATAACAGGATACCAAGGCGAGCAAGGGCTGGAGGTACTTAGGAAGAAGGTGGTATTGGACTGGTATTCCTACTACTACTACTACTACTACTACTACTACTAGTCCTACCACTGGGACTACTGACTGTATATGTGGGAACCATAGCAAACCATGATGCTCTTTTGGCCACCCAGGACCATAGAAACACCAGAAACCCATCATCCCAGGAAGCCCTGCACATGGAGCTCTTCCGCAACGGCTACACCAATCGAACCAAAGCCCTCATGTGCCATTACAGCATCCCACATATCATTCATCCCCAAACCTAAACCCAAACCCAGGCCAGGATTTGCCATGGCACACCAAGCTCCAACATGGAACTAAGCTTTGAACATCACGCAAAGCCGGTCGAGCTTGTGATCGATGGTGAGCTTGCTGGCCCAATGGCGGACCCGCCAACTACATCATCGATTTTGAGTTTGGCCTTTGTTCCAAGCATCGTAGGTTTTCCAATTTGCTCATATATACTACCTTCCGCCGGTGGAAGGTAGCTTTTCTTTTTCTCTTCATACCATTTCACCATCTCAAGATACCCATTTGATTTCACCCAAGCATCATTAACTTACTTGCTCAACTACAAGAACACCTTGTAACATATTATAATAACAAAAACACAACACACACAACTAGCAATCATGGATAAAATCAAGCAAATGATGTAAGTCTGCCGCCTTGCTGAAAGCCGTGCAATGCTAACATGCTTTAGCTCTGGAGGCAACACCGCCGATCACACCTCGAACACCACCACATCCGGAACCACAGGTCACTCTTCTGGTTTGACCGGCGAGGGAAGCCATCTAGGGCAATCTACCCACTCGACCGGCTCTGGTCTCACGGGAAGCAACACAACCGGAACAGGAGTTGGAGGACACAGTTCAGGACTCACCGGTACTGAGGGAAGCCACCTTGGTCAATCGACCGGACACTCTTCTGGTCTCACAGGAGGTCAATCAACCGGACACTCTTCCGGTCTTACAGGAGATCACACAACTGGCAGTGGAATCGGAGGTCATACAACCGGCCCCCATAGCTCAGAAACTGCCAACCGTCTCGACCCAAGTGTCCAAACAGGAAGCGGTACTGCATCAACCGGCTTCGGTGGAAACACGAGCCATGGTATTGGAAGCTCTGGAACAAACACGGCAGGACCTCACTCGAGCAACCTAGCCAACAAGGCTGAGTATGCATCCCCAAATCTTCGTCGATTTGAGCGTTCACTAACACCAAACCATAGTCCTAGAATTGATAGTGATCGTGACGGAAGCCACTTGGGTTCTACCAACACTACAGGACTCGGTAGCAACACCACACACCAACAAGGATCCGGTATTGGAAACGCTAGCAACACCACTGGTCTCGGTAGCAATACCACACACCAGGGTGTTGGATCTTCCGGCTACGGAACCTCTGGAACCTCGACTGCTGGCCCACACTCAAGTAACCTAGCAAACAAGGCCGAGTACGTCTTGTCAATCCCCAAAAATTAAAGCTATACTGACCATTTTCTCACAGTCCCAGAATTGACAGTGACCGTGATGGAAGCCACTTGGGTTCTAGCAACACTACAGGACTAGGTAGCAACACCACACACCAGGGTGTCGGATCAGGTGTTGGACACTCTTCTGGCACTTCAACTGGTCTTGGTGGAAATACAACTCATGAAGGAAGCCACGGAACCCACCAAGGCAGCGGAGTAGCTGGCGGACTTGCCGGAGCAACTGCGGCTCATGGCATTGGAAGCTCAAACACCCACTCAACCACAACTGGCCACAGCTCTACGACTGCCGGTCCACATTCAAGCGACGTTGCAAACAAGGCCGAGTAATTTTCCCACTTCTGCGATTCGAAAACTAAACTAACATGAAATAGTCCTCGAGTCGATAGTGACCGAAGCAAGGCTACCCACGGCCATACCACACATGATAAACATGACCACACTACTACCACAACAGACCATTCTAAGCATGGTGTACACACTAACCCAGTCTCAAGTCTCGGTGCAGGCGCCGGTGCTGCTGGTGTTGCTCAACAGTAAGTTAGATTGGTCCTACAAATTACTATGGCTAACATTTTCAGCGAACACAACAAACATGAGAACACTAGCTCCCTCCCTGGACCTGCTCCACACACTGCTGGTCCTCATAAGAAGGATTGGTTGAACAAGCTCGATCCTCGAGTAGACGCTACTGGAACCAAGCATAAGGACCATACAACTGGAGAACATGCTGTCGATCACCCATCTCACAGCAAGGGCCCAGCCGCCCTAGGAGGTCCATCAGTTACAGCTCCAACCACTGCCGTGCACAACACTGGAACAGGACACAGAGATGAATCCAAAGATCCTCTTACTTCCAGTCAACTAGGTATTCACAGCAGCGAACATGACAGAGCTCATGGCGCTACTCCATTAGCGGCAAAGCCAGTTGGCACTGATCTCGGTGACAAACTTCACGGCGCTGAACGTAACCGTGGACCACAATCCGGTGATGCTGGTCACCATGCTGGAGGTGAACACTCCACACATGTCGGACATGGCCATACTACCGGTCAACATGGCACAAGCAACACTTCAGGACACAACACACTCGCAACTGGCACAACCGGTACACATGAACCCTCCGCTCACCACATTGGTGGAGAGACTTCGTCCCATGTTGGACACGGACACACTGGTCAACACACCGGTGCCCACGAGAAGAACAACCTCACCGATCGGTCCCACGAATCATCGGGCCTGACTGGTACACACCAGTCCTCAGGTCTTACTGGTTCTCACCAACAATCAGGCTTAACTGGTACCCACGGATCATCTGGTCTTACCGGTAACAACGAGTCTACCAACCTTCCAGGAACCCAGCACGGTCTTACTGGACATAACACAACCGACTCTGGTGCCCCTGCAGGATTCAACGGTGATGAGCGTCGTGGTACCACTAGTGGCGTCCACACCGACCCAGCGATCCACCATGTCCCTGCTGTCGGTCACGCCAAGACTGATGTCTAAATAACGACTATTACTGTAATTTCTATTTAACGAAAAATGAATGAAAGTTTGGGAACGGATTGGGCCGGGGTTTTTGCAGCTATCATATCGGTTACAGTGCATGTAGCTATTTAGTAATTTGAATGGATACTCTTCAATAATGATTTGTCTTATGCATGTTCCAAGTGTTTTTTTCTTTCTTGTGTAAAAAAAGCCTTTTTCGTTGCTAGAAACTCTCTCAGAAATTGCAATACTATCTATCCACACTCACAATTAAGTACCTGCAGTTGATTTTCTCTTTTCGTTTAAAAGTCCACTCTTACAGTACAATTCAATTCTCCCCACTCTTCCCCCTTGTCCTTTGTCCTTTGTCCTTTGTCCTTTGTCCTTAAAAACCTTGCCAGAATATATATGTTACCTTGTGTGTGTATATATATATATATATTTTCCAAAAGAAAGAGAGAGGGTTACACATGAATATGAAAGAAGACTACGCTTAGAACGGGTCCTAGCTCTCGTAATCCCAATTTTTCGGTGTTAGAATTGACAACATCTATTACGCTGGCGGTGTTAGGGAGGTTTTCTTCTTCTTTTTCTATTTACTTGCTTTCTTTGGTACGAGGAAAAGGTCTTTTGCAATCTTGATTCTCGAAAATCTCAAGATCTTTATTGTTTTGCTTAAACGAATGAAGTGTCTGCTATCCATCGACTCTCTAGGACCGACCAAAAGACCTTTTGTAGTTACGCTTGCCAGGCCAACGATGACCGCAAAACAGAACCCCAAATCATGTAACAATCGGGCTGCTACCGCCCCAAGAACCACCGTCCAAAAGGATGGTTGAGATACTGCCAGGTGCCGTAAGAGACTTATAGAACAGATAAGTCTTGCCTGAAAAATTCGCGGCCCCCAATCTCGTACCGGGATAAAACTTGGCCACAGGAGTAGAAGTTCCACTCAAGTAGTCTTGGATCATTAATGCCCCTTCTGATCCAGGAACAGACACGTAGAAGGTGTGAGGTTTTCCGGCCGTCGGGGAGCTGCAAGAGACAAGTGGAGTGCTAATCATCACCTTGCTTTTCTCAATGATCGTGGATGAGCCTGTTTATACCGTTAAGCACAGCATGGAGGACTAGGAGATTTCATCGGTGGACTTACTTGACCATTCCTCATACCCACCGGCGTATTGTACGATATCCCCCGAATGCGTTTGGAAGGTGAGCAGTGTAGTTGGGTCGGTGAGATTGGTCGCCAGGCTGGTGCCAGGGAGAGTGGCAGCTGGGTCCTGGACCATGATTTTTCGAAACACCCATTTGAAACTACTTTCTGAACCACTGCGAATCTCGGCTACTTCCACCCTGCCAGTCGTACTATTGATCCTGTTTTGTATGTTAGAGTTGTTAATTTGTCAATACATGAAGATTGGTGTCCTTACTGCTCGAAGAAGGCCCATTGATGAGCACCTGGTGATTTATCATGGCAAACTCCGCTCGAAAGTCGAGATGTGGGAATGGGCTGTGATGCGATTTCATCCGGGATGGAGTTCTCGGTCCATGAATCACCGGGGAGAACCTTGACCTTTTCTCTGAGCCGTTGCGCATCTGTGTACATGACATGGATCTAATCCAGGTTAACAACCATTCAAACCACATGCTCTTTTTGGTGGCCTTACGGTGGATTTTCCACTATATGAACCATCGCACTTCACATAGTAGGCGGTGATTGCCGATCCTTCATTTTTACACCCGTCACCTACCACGGTCGAGCTTACTGTCCAGCTTGAACCGTTCTCGGAGGATGCCTCGAGGATGTTGGTATTGTCTTGGTAATAGATATACAGCTTTGACTCCGTGGAGACAGCTGCCAAATCTGTTGTCTGAATTGAAGGCATTGAAACTACTTAAGCCAGCTGCTAGTATTTGTCTTTTTTTGGAAACTAATTTAAGGATGTTTCGGTAGCTCTTGTAGACTGAAATTCGGGAATGTTTTATACCTAGCCTATTGTTACACAGCGCGGCAATTTTCAGGACCCAACATTAACTTTGAGGCTTTGGCATCTAAGCTGAAATTTGTGCGGTAACCAATTAGGTGGATTGATCATGGACCTCTATGCATGTTTCAAACCTAGAATATGAAAAATATGCCGCTGAGTCTAGTTCTCTCAATATCGGCTGCTGTGCTTATTGGAATTGTTCTACCCTGATGAAAGCCAATTGACTACTAGTCAAATGTAAGTGTGATGTACATATATTTGCATATGTTATTGTGCACACCGACTTTTGAGAGCAGGATGTAGATTTCCGATTTTGTACATATGTTGTTACACCTCCAAGCACGACACTAGCCTTTTGAGCCTCTTAGCTCTGAACTTGGTGGTACATAGCATTGTCATCTGTTGGTTACTGCATTGAACTATCATTTGAAAAGCAATTGTTCGTGGAATCTGTAACTGCGCGTGAGCGGAATCGTCGACCACGTCTCTTTCGTGAACCATACATTATACGTCGCCCAGTCGTCATACCAAATGTATCCTGCTGTTGGTTCAAAAGAGTCACCGCTTCATCATGAGCTGCAAACCCAAGCTTGAATGAAGTTGTACCGATATCAGCAACTACCCATAACTTATTAGTCTTGCCACAATGGGTCAAGCAGAAGTTGGACTTTCATTCACGGAATTAAAGTACAGTGGAAGTGGGCGGTGGCTTGTTGAGAACAAAGAGGAGTTTCCGGGCACGTCTAGTACATTTTCTGAAGAACGACGCATTTGTGGCTAAATCTAATTGTCTCCATTATCATAAATTGCGTGTCTAGTCATCGACTAACCCACATACTTTAACTACTGTTGTGTGGGGAGCTGAAATGAGCGTTATATCAAAGAGCGAAACGACAACCGTTTCAAACGACTCATCACACTGGTAGGTCAACTTCCTAACAGAAAACGGGTTGCAAAACAATGGGTTTCAAATGCAATGGACTCAGAGGAAATAGAAATGCTCTACCCGGTAAATTTACATATTGAAAAATTTGGGGAAATATACTGCGAGAGTCAATGGCAGGAGAAGCTTTCAGACCACTCGGTTTATGTAACTTGATTTACTGTATGACTCTCTTCTTAGAAGCTCTTCCAAGTCAACTAATCAGAGGTTTCGTTTTGTTTGATAGGCCAGCAGCTCCAGCAGCTGTGAATCCAGCACACAATGCAGTGGCTGCCATAGAGTGAGATGTACATATTTCATAGGTATAATTACATCATTTTCCAATTAAAGGAAGTATGTTGGAAGTAGTGGCTATTGTGGATCTTTCGGCAAGTGAGATCTGTCGGTGAGTTAGATCTTGCAGTAAGTTAAAGTTCCGCCCCAACGTGCATAGAGTTGGTGTATTCAAATCTCTGTCCTAGGATGACTAAGAGACCTACAACACCAGTGGAGAAGGTTGAGCTGCACCATGCTCGATTTACAAACTGTTTCTCGTCTTCGTGATCAGAATTTTCACCGCCGGTTTGGTGTCACCTCATAGAAGCCCGACAGCAGTGAAGGACGTCATCTGGAGTAGTTGTTCGGTTTAGTGCCAGGCGCGTCTAAAAAAAACCCACATCGTTTTGGCTTGTTGCTTCCTAATCATGCGTGAAAGTTTCGAGCCTGTAGTGGGATAGCTGCGAGAGAGCTTGAACATATAAAGGATGTCAACATATCAATGACAGTGCAGATTGTATTTATACAAAGATGTCCAAACCCCATAGAACTAAATTAGGCTGAATTCTATGTAACTTTTGCCTTTTTTTTCTGCCCCGGTCCTTGCGGTGGATGACTATCGATAATAATTAGAAGAAGCAGATATCGGATACGATATCTACGACAGTGCTGTAGATTCACGATTTTATGTGAAAACCACATTTAGAACCTTACGCACACTATCCATCCAAAAAACTAAGTATTTTTGTCCTAAGGTTAAAGACTGATTGTGTGTATCTGCTATTACGCAATTAGTCTAGGAAAGTTGGTTTTCCCCAAACCTAGCTATACTTCAAATAAGAACTCTACTAGGAATAAGTAACTAATATCTAAAATTTATTAACCGGAACCACGTTGGCGAATGAACTATACTCAATTAAAATGAAAAAACACAATGGTATAACAGATAGATCTAATTATTAAGGTTCCCAAATATCGGAGCTACTAGAAAGGCAGCAGAGGTATACGCAAATAACAGTTTTTTGATATAAAGCTAACTTCTATCAACCGGCAAGGAAGATTTCCCAACATACATACATATAAAACCCCCATATACTTTTCACAAGTACTCTTGCTAGAGCTCTAGATCTGAATAAACTGAAAGATTATTTGCAATATATGTTCATGTATCCTAAATGAAATTTACAGTGAAATCCACAGACTCACATGACTCTAAACAACCGGCTGCTGTATTTGCTAAGGTAGTTAGTAACAACTCAGATACTGAGATGTATGTACAGTACTTCATACTACAAGACATTTCCCCCTATTGCAATGGTGAACAGCAGAGCTAGCTTTAGCATGGCGCCACTTATCTGCGCTTGCGAGGTGATTTTATATCAAGCATCACGTAGGTGCAACTTGAATGGTAGAAAAGGGTCTGAATTATCTCCCTTCAGAGAAGTCCTGTTTTAAATAATACTGTGTTAAGTACCTAGAGGGCACGGAAGGTACGATCGTCTGGAATTTTGCGTCCTCACATTTTACGAACTATTTAGAGAGCACGATCACCTTTGCTTATCTTCATCTTCATCTTCAATTTGATTTTTGAGCTTGCTCGTAAGCCTGAGTTTTAACCTAGTAGCTGGTATCACACCCCCACCCCTCCCCTCT
>Ga0247734_1001682_pt1 | contig 16285 bp, 18 predicted proteins | sample UWRJL103311B2_FD_180933 | JGI IMG/M metagenome (GOLD analysis project Ga0247734, IMG submission 180933) | Plant litter microbial communities from Arlington Agricultural Research Station in Wisconsin, United States - UWRJ-L103-311B-2 | ecosystem: Environmental > Terrestrial > Plant litter >... | reverse complement strand
GCCATCCTTTGTACAGTACTCTATGATTATGATCTATCGTATCTCTATCAGCAGCTTTTTGTTTTGCCAGCCCCTGAGAAGTCTCGCTTATTCCAGCTGCATGAGGTTCCAGCGCTGCTTTTGGGCCCCACCGCCACTCCCGCTTCTAAAGAAATAGGTTAAAGTGTCTCCATAAGTCTTAAGGTTCAGTAGCTGGTACTTGCGTATAAAATATTAAAACTCAAAATCTGTAAACTTTGTTTTTTTCCGTACGATCTTCTTCACTAAGAGTACCAATAAATCCTACTACTGAAGCACATCGTTTTAATTGGTGAATTTGGACACATTGCCAAGAATCCCTCTTGTTGCAATCCTAAACTCTACTTAGATGACAACAGGTTACTATTCTAGACTGTAGCCTTTCACACTCGTTGCTTTAATTGGTACTGACTCTTAGATCTTCGTGTAATATTGAACCATAGTTTCTCATTATAACTTAGAGAGACTTTTACAGAATACAGCATATGAAAAGTAAGGAATTGACATTATCACTATAATCATACAATTTAACCTCTGAGCTTCCGGACAAGTTGCAAGCGCTGGAAACCAAATTTATATTATCAGCCGATCAGTTTTCTCGTTCAGAAGCTGAGACTCTTCATCGCCAACTCTCTTATGAAGCGGATCTGCTTTCCTTTCGTCTAACATTATTCGTCTCGCCCCATTGTTACTTATTTGCGAATAGTGGTAAGTTCCAGCTGCCGCAATAGTATAGCCAACAGCTTGTATTGAAGTGATGGATGTTTTATATACGATCATATCCATCACAGATAGTAGAATTGACTTGGGAATCCCACTCAGCGTCAATACTAATGAGGACGTCTTCTTAATCTGTGGATCTCATGTTAGCTCAGAATCCGTACTGAGAGACAAGGTCAACGCACCACTGTAACACTGGCAATATTCAGAGCAAAGCAAAGAAACCCATTAGCCAGCCATATTCTTGGACTAATGCCTCCAGTTCCTTCTTGCTGGAGACCTTTGAGCTCAAATACTAGCACCCAGAATGCATTGATGCCGGTGCAGGCTGGCGCAAAATAGTACAGTAAGGTCATAGAGCTCATTCTCGTTTGGCCAGTCAATAAGAGCTGCTGCAGTGCGTTTTTGTATGCTTCAAATATAACAGCCGCACCTTGAATGAGGAATCCCACGAGCACGAATCGTAGCTCGCCGAGGGAGGAAATGGCCACTCCAAACACAATCACGACCACGGTGAACAAGACACGGACAGAAGGCTCCGGATTGTAAATTTTCATACTCCAACATGCCAGTAAAGTTGCAACTGGTCCAATTGCTTTCAACATTTGTATAAAGGACATGCTGAGATATAGATAGACGATATTTGATAGGATCAAGCTCATGCTGAAACATAAACCGATGGGTAAAATGGCTTTGATATAGAATTTGGGCGTCATCTCAGGGCTCTGCTCAATGAGCGAAGTTGTTCGGGAGAGGATCTGGGTTGAGATTGTGGCGAAAAGCATATGCCATGTTGTCAGCGTTATTGAAAATGGAAACCTGTCCAGAATCCATTTGTTGAAGACGATTACTACGGAACTCAATGCTATCCAGGCGCTGCAAGTAGATCTAGGTATCAGCCTTTGTTTTCGTATTGAGAATGTTTACAGGACTACTGTCAGTACTGACGAGATGTATAGCAAGCTCTCCAGCCTCTTTGTATTCGAGGCAGTCATGGTTTTGGATTACTTTGGATATTCGGATGGAGAGAACGGGAAGATTATAAGGTATTGGAATGCAAGAACGAACAATTGAGAGGTGAAAGTAACGACGGATCCCACATTGAAGGTAGCATTTGTTACAGTGATATCTCGAGGCCCCTCAGCTCTGGACTTGGCTGAAGGAAGCGGACGGGGTGCTCTACTTTGAACAGGCAAGTCTAGACTATGGGGGGTGGCCGTATCATAGGATAATTCGGGTTGTTCTAAAAAGCAGTTTCGTACCTTACATAGTGGCGTATGCACCCACAAGGGGTTAGATGCGCCAAGCCATTTCGCCTATTGAGATTTACGGAAAGGGATTTTCGTAATTCAAACTTACTATTTACTTTCGTATACCCGTGCATGCGGAAGTAGATAGCCATGATCGACGATAGGGGCTTAGGTTGACTTTTAACCTTTAACCGTCAAAGCGTCTTGCAGTTCCAATTTTACACTAAACGATAGGTCTGGGTCATAGACCGAGGAGCTCAGCTGGAAACACCATGCTAGAATGTCTCGCAGTCCGGTTTTTGGAGAATCTTGCAGTTTCGCACCTCTCTGGGTATTTTTCACCGATTCTTAAACTTTCGTCAATTTGGGTTCGGTTTGAATTTCCCTCTAACTGCATCGTTTTCATCTATTTACCGGCTTCCTTCATCTCCTCTATCTCCTCTGGGGTCTCTCGACATGGGAATTGAATTGCCGTCCATTAAATACTGCGCCGAATTCCGCCGCCTGCTGAGAGACCGGCTGATTCGTGTATTCATAATTATCCTAGTTGCTCTGCTTCTTCTCTACAGCCTTAGTTCCTCAACCGGCATCCAAACTCTCTCAGCAAAATCCTCCAAGTCATGGGAGCACGTTGCTTTTGGAAGCCCAATAGGAATACCTGTACTTCTAAATCATAATGAGGGCATCCATCCACTGAAGCCCAAGAGCACTGTGGGAAAAGTTCATGCTGTTTTTGGAGAACCATACCCCGTGTATGAGAGAGGTCTAGAACTGCACCAGGCACATGCCGACAAACAGGGCCACCCAATGTTTGTATTGCGAGAAAGAATCTTGAGCGGCTTATGGTCAAAGCCTGCGTTCATTTTATCAGTTATGCTTCAAGAGCTAGCAAAGCCAGAATCAGAGAGACTACAATGGTTGCTGTGGGTTTGACACATGAGAATAACATAGAGTTGAGGACAATGCTGATTGGTTTGTAGATGGAACGATGCTGATATTGTTGTCATGAACCCCAAAATCCCTCTAGAAATATTCATTCCCCCGGGCCCAGAATTCAAATATGTGAATGTGCTAGCCACAGATGATAGACATGGCCTGAACAACGGGTGCTTCCTCATCAGAATCAATCCTTGGGCTGTCAAGCTACTTTCTTCTGTTATTGCTTTTCATATTTTCAAACCTGAGGTAAAATTACAATACAGCGAGCAATCTGCTCTAGAAGAAATGATCAAAGAGGTTCGTTCTCACGTTATCGTTTACTCTTTGAGACTAATTGTATAACAGACGTATTGGAAAAAATTTGTAGTTCATGTTCCGCAATATTGGTTCAATGCCTATCCGCCCGCGGTGAATCAGGATGAACCACCAAAAGCTCATGAGTTCCGTCCGGGTGGACTACAAATACATTTTGCCAACAACAGAGATGGCAAGAGACCTGAAAAAATGGCTGCTTGGATGAGTATTGCCGATCAAAATGTTGCGCCATATAACGTAGAGGTGGCAGAATCAGGCTTGATAGAAGATATTAGGAAGTTTTGGGCACAGTTGTCCGACGAAAGAACCAAGAAGGGATACAACAATGGAGAAGCTCAATAGACATTTTTACTAGCGTTACCACCTGAAAGATAGAAAGAAACAAAAGAAAATATTCTTAACAATGCTTTTGGTAACTACCTTCAAAGGGTAGAAAGATAAAATAGTGATTGTTCTAATAGTATTCTACGGAGGTAGGGATTGTCTGTTTTTTGTTTGTGGTGTTGGGGTGGGGGAAGAGGGGGGATAAAACCTAAAATTTGGGGGCAAGATACTACTTATAGAATTTCTCATATAGATTAATAGTAACTACGCGGTAAACTTTTGCAAGAAACATTGTCTTACTTTGCTTTAATTGCTACTAGGTGGATTCAAAAATAACTGAACAAGGAGTAAGACGTTTTCGATGTTGACGGTCTTGGTGTTCTTGGTTTGCTGTGGCTCAGTTAAAAAGAACTCTATAAATGATAATTATAGATATTGGATTTCAGGATGTTTACAGCCTCGCCTAATTGAGATAGTGTTTAATTTTAGGTGCGGGACTGCGTTGTGGCTGGAAAAAAGAAGATTCGTTATTATGCACACATACGTGTTTATTGACATGTGGTGAAACACTGAAACATGAACTTAATTCTACAGAGACAAACCCGACAATATTACCCCCTGAGAGCTGCCTTCAGCCAGCCAGCGGCTTGCAGATATTATATATTGATGCACTGTGCGTGGATTGTGGCGAGTGATTCCTGAGATTAAACACGGATAACTTATCTCTCAAATAAGGTTTGTACTTAGTAGATGCTAGTTCTTATCCACAACCCTGGTTCTCTACTCTCTCTTCTGAATATGCCATTGTCTAAATAATGGATAGATTTAAGAGTCCGTTTGATCCACCTGAAATTGATATTTGTACACTGACACTTTAGCTGTGTTCAGCTCCGCGTCGTATCCGGGAGGAATATGTGTTGGGTATGTCATTCGACCTAGGGAAACTCTGTTACGCCTCATGATACTATCTAGGACCTTTATGCATGACTCAAAAAAGAAAGTCTCAAAACTATAAACCTGCCCCCTGCTTCAGTGGGGGGGTGTGGGCCTGTAAATCATCAGGTCCACATCATCCTTTTGGTGTGAACCTTATGTGCAAGGCCCCTATTAGCTAATCCTTTTGCTGGTATGAAGTCAAAGTCCCATGGTACTGCTTACGAGGTCTGGAAGGTCTAGGCAGTCAAACAAGTAACCCCACCAGGCACTTCAGATCAGTCAGACCTCTCAGAAGAAGTCTAAGAAAGACGTAGTATCAGACCTCACGAAGGTGGAATCTGTATGGGAAAAAGTGTCCGATTCTCCTAAAAGGTTCAAGAGACCTATTATCTAAAATATACTAGTTGCTAAAAGGAAAGTGCGTTGGACGTTGAGTCCTCACACGTGGTATGCTATAACTGTTAGAAGAAAGGCCATTTACAAGGCACAGGCTAGTAAAAAGTTGTACCACTGTTCAGAAGGTATCAATACCGTAGCAAAGGGCCTACAATTGATGCATCAAAGATTCGGCCACATCAACCATGATTACGTATTCAGAACTAATGATCACTTAAGGAGAATGGAGAATATCAAATCATTATCTCATATAACCTGTAATGAGATATGTGCATTAGAAAAGGCTCACCAAGCTCATATGGTCCCATCGGATAAAGCCTATTCACGAACAGGAGTAGTAGTACACGTTGATATATGAGGGCCATCTCATACTATCAAGGGTCACGTAGTTGAACCTTGGTATAGTAAAAAGCGTCTCATATTCTTCCTTGGCTAGAGTCCTGTCTAAATAGTATAAACGAGCTACGGAGAAAGGTGCGATTGAGATAGACGTCTAAGGACGTCTAAGTCCTTACACTTACCAAGTCCTATCAAGGAAACTTACACTCAATTACCTAAAAAGGTAATAAAGAAGATATAGAGCAATTACAAGCCATGTCAAATCGTCAAAAATTCACAGATCATCTCATACCCATGATTACGAAGTATGAGAGAATGTCGTCAATCAAAAAAGAAGAAGAAGAAACATGTGTTAGCCGTCAGGATATTGTCAATCATACAAAATACATAAATCGTTTCATTTCTTCTTTTGGCTGAACAATAATACTGTTAGAGCAGATCAGATCCATGAGACACGGGGTTCTACTTACCTCCCATAAACAGTTGAGAAGGTGAAAAGTGCAGTACTACGTTTTAAGACTTATTAAATCTTGATCAATAATGCCAAAGTAGCAAATCCTAGAGACTATGTAGACAAGTATTCTTCGGAGATCTGCCTTCCGTTTTGTCCAGTACTATATTCTCTGACTCCTATCCCTCACTAAAATGCTAAGCTAGATAGCGCTTTTTGCAATAATCAAAGAAACACGAAGGAAACATTTGGTCCAAAAGGCAAATTGAAGAGATTAGCATAGCATCAAGATAGTAGAAATTACTCTAGCCTACAAAACTTGTTACGAATTCCGCAAATTCCTTCGGTTTCTCAACCATAGGAAGATGCCCAGCTCTTTCAATAACTTTATACTCTGCTCCTTTCCCATAAGAGGCAGCCATCTCTTTCATAGTAGCTGGTAATACACCGTCACTCCCACCAACAACAAAAGCACCCTTCACCTCACATGTTTTCATCTCTTCTCTCAAATCATATTCGAAGAGTGCATACACGCTCCTCTTGAACCCTTCTCTATTGTTCGTCTCAACCATCTTTTTAACATTAAGACAACGTGTTTCCATAGCTCCACCATCATAACTACTCGGTACAAACCATCGTCGTGTGGTGATCTCGGCAAGTTCAGAACCAACAATCTCTTCTCCATATGCTGAAGCACCTTCTTTTTCAGACATAGAAATGCGATCACCCCAGGCCTTGCTGTTGCCTGCGGGGGATTTTGAGCTGGTATCACAAGCTATGAATGCTTCTACCCGATCTGGATATTTGAGCGCCGTATTTAAGGTTGTGGCACCTCCTAGAGAGACGCCAATAACGGCTGCAGCTCTCTTGACCCGAAGAGTATCGAGGAGAGTGATAATATCTGAAGCTAGAACGTCGACTGTTACTGTCTGAGTTCCGCACTTAGAGAACCTGCCACGGGATAGGTATCTCAAGATTCGGTATTTCTTGTTCTCTGGAATGAAAAAAAAAGAGGCGATAAATTCATCCCATATTCCATAGTCAACCAATATGGAATTGCTCAGTACAAGCAGTGGCCCATTTGGGTCAGATGAGCCTTCAAGCCTGAAGGGCAAATCTACACCATCATCTGTAGTTACCCAAGATTCGATGGCTCCAGCTCCACCGAGAGAATCGGGTATTGTTCTCGTCTTCAAACTCTCTGGATCCGAAAGTTCCCAGTTCGAAAGCTCCGAGTGCAGATGACGAGGAGCAGCGCCGAAAGTGTAGTATAAATTATACACCCGTCTTTGCTTCTTCTTCACCACCTCTGCCATTAACTTGGTGTGCCACGGCGTCGAGGTTGCTGCCTGGAATTCTTCGCCCGCTAAACCATTATCTGGGGCATACTCATGCAAAGACAAATATTCTAGCGGCGCCTTCGAATCAATCGAGCTTGTAACAAATCTTCTCGTTCTCAACCACCCAGGAACTTTGCTCAGCATATCAATATGCTCTTCTTTATACCACCTGTCTACCTCAGCCACCATATCCTTTCCGTCTTTCAGCTCGAGGAAAACCGCAACCATCACATTCCCTCTTCCCTCCTCTTCAACATTCTCCAATTTTCTGAATTCTTTTGATTCTCTGCTCTCCACAAAGTCATACAGCTTTCTTCCAACGTTTATCTGTTTCATAGTATCCATCTCTCGCTGGCTCTTAACGGGTGGATCTCGCAATCGTAAATAAGCATCCTTTGTCAGCTCATCCATATCTGCGATATCATATACAGCCATCCATTCCGGTTTATCTGGTGTACCACCATCCTGCCCCAGATCAGTGGCTTTGTAACGGAAGCCATTCTGGCAAAAGGGAAGACGGAGACGTGTTGGGCCGTGTTCATTGTTGTACCAATCGTGAAATTGGGATAACGGGAGAGATGGCTTGGGTTGCCTGCCAGATTTGCGGATCAGCGAGCGAAATTGAAGAAAGAGTAGTTTTCATCACAAGGAATTGAGGTGAAAGTAGAGCTCTTTTTCATAGAAGGAGTTTTATAAGTCTTTGGAATAGCTTACATCGTGACATAAAGGATTCCAGGAGTGGGCGCCATTTTGCACTGTATTTTTTATGAAGTTGTTAAGTATAGTTCGATACGTTTACTCAATCTTTGAGTGGTTTGTTTGACTGAATGATAAGTCTTGATAGATTAGAGCAAACTGCTGTGTGTCCCTCATGGAATATTTTGGCTCCCCCACCATGATGGCGTCAACGCGGGGTCATGTACTGTATGCACATATGTAACGGGTCAGTATTTACCCGCATCTGCCGAGCTAAGGTTAATTCAGGGGTATATAATTACACTTGTTGGAGCTTATGCTGTCACCATTTGGATATAGCCGTATTTTTCTACCTATTGTTTTTGGTCATATTTGGATTGCATCTTGTGGGGAATGCAAGTTGCATCTTCTTGAAATAAACCGGCTCTTCAGATTATGATACTAAATAATTGGAACTTATGCAAAAAGCCTGCTGACATTGGTCAAATGGAAACTATATGATAGAAATACATCTTGAGTTTATTGCCTCATTTGCAATAAATTATTCAGAACGAATCATCTTGAATCATTGTCCTAGGCCGAAATCAATCATACCAAATAGCATTCATCCCGAATCCAGGCTCTTTAATATCACAATGTGCAACTCTTCCCAAGAACTCTTCGTTCCACCGATAAATCTCAATCCAACCTTCTTGGTCATCAGTTAGAGCCACCCATTCATCACTCCAATCACAAGGGCTGACAGCGTTCGAATGACCTCCACTCGTTGGCGTGGGATTTAGACATATCTGTCTTTCGATATTTCCTGCTGGGCCAAGTTTGAAAGCGGCAATGTAACCAGTAAGCGACGATGAATTAGAGCGAGCCGTTGCGTAGAGATACTTTCCACTGTGGGATAACGTGCAGACATCCGATCTATACATCTTCGGATTGGGGATGCCTACTAGATTTAGTATTCTGACTCGGATCAGATACAAAGCGATGGAATTGACAGACCTGGAGGTATCAAGGGATATGTTATATGTGTGAAAGTAGGAATATGTGACTGTTCGTCAATCACATAGACACCAAGACGGTTTCCTGCTTCCATCAAAACGTAAAGGTACTTCCCAGTAGGGTGTATAGCAACCCATCTCGGATGGTCTCCAGGAGCTGGAGCTCTCAGTCTGTTGACTAGAGTTAGGTGACCGGTCGTTGGGTCTTTCTTGTGAGTCCATATACTATTGCCTCTGAGATCCGCAGAATACAGATAGGTTTCGGTGGGATCAAAGACCATCCCGTGAATGCCAGTCTCAGGGCTGTACTCATAGTTCTGGACATTTTCTTGAAGCCCCCCATCTTTATTGACAGCGAAAACATTACCAAAGCCAGCATGATCATAGAAGGGATTTCCATATACGTTGAATGGAGCCTGTTTTGCTGCCAAAACGAAGATCGCTCTGGTATTTGTATCTACTTTCGAGGCTTCGGCTGGAAATGGTTTAGGCTTTCATGCAAAAAAGAAAAAGGAGGAAAGTTTACATACGCAAATGCAGCATTGGATGAGAGGCATTGTGTAGTAATTCCGTAGGGCTCTTCACCGTATAACTAGACCACTTCTTCATGGAAGCTCCATATATATTCTTCTTTGCGTGCTAATACAGAGATGAGCAAGCGAAGTATGCGGGGGTAGAAGCTGGTCGAAACGCTCACATCAAAAGTCATCCATGATATCGGCTCGTCCTCGGGAATTGCTGTCCTCTTGACCATCTCCAAACTCATAGATACATCGTCGAATGCAAAGGTAAATATGGCGCCTGGAGGAGTCCAGGTGCCGACCATCAAGTGGTGTATCATTCTGCGAGAAGGAGGTGAAGTCGGTAAACGACTTGCTGTTGTCCGTATCAGGTTACTCACTTGCCCCAGCATAGACAAACTCAAGTCCGCAACCCAGAGTTATGAAAAGGGTACAATACAAGTGGTATGGGAGTGCAGTGAGGCGGCCACATCCAAACCTGGCAAGTTGAGTTTGTGGGACAAGTTGCAGAGAGCAGCAAGAACACACTACCGCTCCTGTTGCCGATACAATTCCCGTACTCGTGGATGATGGTGGGGATGGTGGGGAATACAGTACTTGGATGGCGGGGTTGAGATCCAGCACCAGCCACAGGGGTTTGTTCAGGCGTTGCGGGTAAATATTTAGCAGTCGACCATCGTCAGATATTACTCTACTTTACTGGTAATAATGATAATGCAGATAGAGTCAAAAGATCCAATACCACCCATAATAGGCCTCACTAACTATCTACCGCTCCTCAAGCTGATCATCAGACGGATTAATGGCAGAGAGAATGGTACAAATCGAAACACCATGTTGTCGTTGGTCACTAGGTAGAATCGGAGAAGGGAATAAGAGTATTTATTGGACCCCATGTACTTTCTTTCCTTCTCTCTGTTCTTCTTAAGTCCTCACATGAAGCGCAGCGAAGACTTCGTTCGCGAAATAGAGCTTACCACTTGTAAATGGATGACCACTGTGTACTTAGTGAATTGTGTGAAAACCAGCCAGTGACTCAAGGAGACACACGGGGCAGAGGATATTAGATACTCTTGGACTGGAACTGTAAAATCCCACTCCTCTCTCACAGTCAGCCTACCCTCATGCATGGTAAAAGTTACTGATCTCGTCGTCGGAAAGGAGGAAGAGGAGAGAAAATTGTTCAACCAAGAGGTACTATATTGTACTGTACAGTACACACACTAATCAATCACGTTTTTATACGGTTCTCTATGAGCTTATTTTCCCTCTAACTAAACTTCTGTGTCAATCAGTTTTATAGGTCAGTGATCTAGTTGCGCTCGTTCTCCTGTTCTTTTTGCTAAGTCCTAACCTTAGTTGCCCCTTTTTTCTTCTCGCTTAAGATACTACTTGTGGTACGATGTGCCCTAGAAGTTAGCAGTAGAATAACCTACGCGGAGTATTTTGAGGTGAGCTTTTAAGGAGAGGTATGGCGTATGCAAAAAGATTACTTGCCCGCTCAGGACATAAAAATATTATAATATCTACATCCGTGGTACCAATGAAAAAGCCCGGGGGGAAGGGCTCTGTTCTAAAATCATCCGGCATTACTAGGAGATTGCTGTGAAAGAAAACTTACACTTATATCCGGAAACAGTATCTGAAAAACTATGAGGTCTGTACAAGTCTTTCAGGTTTGTAACATAATACGAACTTGTCCTTAGTAAAGAAACACATACTGCAAATGGCACTATCTTTTGCATGGGCGGTCCAGGCTTTGGTCACTGGGCTTCGATTTGGAAGCCATCATTGTCATAGTTGATCTCGGTGTGCATATACTTCTTCACTCGTTCTTGCTAAGTAGTCGGATTGAAAAAATCTAAGGTGATAATTTAATTTCTTTTCAGGATGCAATCATTAGATAATGGATGATTATTTCCCATTAATATTTTAGACTTTTCTCCGTCCCCATTCCCCGTGGTTATCCTTAGATAGTGTTCGTCTGATGTGTTGAATATCGATCAATCATACTAATAACTGCTGTGAATTTCTATTTACCACCGGCTCGACCAAAGTATCATCCATCTCGATATCTCGGTTGCCTTGAGATTCAGTTTGCGGGCGTCGAAAAGCAGCGTCAATTTCTTCGAGTGTCTTCCCTCGTGTCTCCGGCATAAAAATTATAGCAACGATAACCACTAGGAGTGAGGAGCATCCAAATAGAAAATAAACTCCATAAGAGGAGTATTCTAGAAAGATAGGGGTGGTGAATGCCACAATCCAATTCACCATCTAAGGAGGTCAGAAAATCTTTGTACGAGCTCGAGAAGAGATGAGACTTACCCAGTTGGAAGAGCGCGACAGGCTTGAAGCAGTTGCTCTTGTTTTGGCTGGCTGGATCTCGGAGATGTAGACTTGAAATCCTACAGCCCAACCACCACTATAAGCGATAGCGAATACATAAATCATAACAACCACAACCCACCGTGCCGCTCCATGAGTCGGGTGTACACTTCCTATGAACCAAGACCTCGGAGTCAGCTTGTTTCTTGGTTGAGTGTCTGGAGTGGAGGCAATAATTACGAAGCTATTTACTCTCGAAACATACATGCTACTGGTATGTATGTCCCAAATGTAAACAACCCTTGAAAATTTCTTGAGTGGGGTATTCTACTCAGGATCACTTACCAGAGGCATACATAATTCCAATTACAAGCATACATGCGCCTTGCGCGATTCCTCCAACGGTTGCGGAAGTTTTTCGGCCCCAATGATCAGCCAGCAGAAAAGCAGGAATTGTGGTTAAAAGAATGACCAGCGCAGAAACTCCAGACGCTAGGAAGGAAGCTGTGCTACTGGTGAGACCAGCAGACTGGAATAAGAGTGGTGCGTACTACTCTTGTTAGACCCAAGTAATCCAAGGCTAAAGTCAAACATACATATAAGACACCATCAATACCACTCAGTTGCTGCATTCCCCCAAGGAAAACACCTAAAGCTGTCTGTTTCCGTGCGCTCCTCGCAAAAACAGAAAGCATGTCTTTCCACTGCACGGGCTCTGCAAAATTATCACTATTTTCCTCGCTCTTCTCCCGCTCGGCAGCAAGAACACCCAGTTTCTCCCAAACAGCAAGAGCTTCGAGGTGTTTGCCGGCTTGACTTAGCCAGCGCGGACTCTCTAGGGAGAAGAAGAACGTGAACAATGTGAACATGAAGGCGATGATGGCTTGCAATGCGAAAGGAAGACGCCATGATAGTGAAGATGCGATATTGACAGTGCCATAGCAAATGAAGTAGCCTGCGGCAAGTCCAATAGTAATAGCAAGCTGAGGAATGGAAGCCAAAGTCCCTCGATACTGAGGTGGGGATATCTCTGTTATGTATCTATATCTCATCAGAATTATGAAAAACAAATCATTCAAATCCAGAATTTAATACTCACACTACAACAGTACTCAAAAATAGTCCTTCTCCAACTCCCTTTATAGCTCGTCCCACAATCAACATAGCCAATCTAACACTTGCACATTCTAGAGAAGCACCTATTCCGAAAACCCCAGTTCCAATAGCTATGGCTTTGGGTCTCCCTATCGAATTTGCAAGATGTCCACCAAATAAGCTAGCAATGGCCGCGGGGATCAAGATTGTAGAAACGACGAGACCGTGAACTGTAGCTGAGAGGACTCCAAATGTTCGAAAAAATTGTGGCATTGATGTTATGGGTCCAATGGTACCGGTGTCCAATCCGAATAAACCACCGGCCACAGAGATCAATATTGATGCTTGAACATATCTTGGGATATGAAGTTTTCGCTTGAATTGCTTCAAAGCCATGCTTCCGGAGATGAGTGGAATAGTGCTCTGCTCTACTCAGATCTCTGGAATATACGATTCGATGGAACACAAAAAATTGTGTATCTCACAATGTCTCTATTATATACTCTAAAGTAAGGAATTAAGCTTCTGAGCTTTCATGATCTTTTTAAAAATTGGAATTGTAGTCGAGGCAGGTTTCCCGAGGTGGGTCTGGGCAAGAGTGGGCTCTTGTCTTATGTAATACGAATAAGTATTGAAATTATGTTTAATCACACTGAACTAAGAACTAAGCCTATCCCTATGCCTTGGATGTGCTACCTATTCAATGTCACAAATGTATAGACATCATATGCTTAGTTGCATAAAGAAAGGTGAAATAAATTTAAGCAGCTAGGGCAGGTATTGACATCTCTTGGCAAATTTATCGCTTCTTCCCGTACTCTCATTGTAGAATGGAGACACCAAGGGGACGAGCAAAACCCACGGAATCAAATGGATAGAGTCCCAAGAGGCTTAAAATTATTAATCCTCCACCGAGATGAAGGGTAGGACTGCAAAAATTCATCAATTCAAATATGTCTAATATGACGTGATTTGGATAATGTTTTCAATATTATCAATGTTGTAGTCTCTAGCGACCAATGCCGTTGTATGAATCTTTTTGTGATCTAATACTTCTAGTCCATGCGATACTCCATGACTAGGTGATATGTACATGCGTGGTTCTCGCCAAACCTCATGCCAACCTGCCACCCCTGCTCAGTCAACAGTATCATCATCCGTAGTAAGAAGCTTTCGATGTTCCTCAGCCTTCTGCTGCTCCATTTTATCGAATGGAATCCCACCCTGTACACCATCCTTCACATTCCCATTCTCATCCACATCTTCCTTCAAGTACAACGTAAAGAGGATAACCAAAAGCACCTTTCCGGTTGCACGGTTTTTGAGGGTGTATCTAAGCGTGTGTGAGCGCTTTTCGGGCCTGTAAAATAAGGAGTTGGATAGTGCCCAAAATTCGGTTGAGAGAAGGAAGTGAAGAGGGAACAAACCGAAGTCCTTGTCCATCCCAATAACTCATGATAGGTATTGTTATGACTGGTAATTTGAGGGCGAACTCTGTTTCGATATCAGTATAACACAAACCACCCAGCCAAGAAACACGAACCATTGAAGTCTAAATAACCATTGAAGAAATTGCACCCGTAAGCTCGGCTTGATTCGTACTCGAAAGTCTTTCGTTGCTCCTCGTTTCCAAACCATTTCTTTCGTGCGGCTTCAGAGGCAGGTATACCCTTCTCTGTTCTGACTTCGTCGCCACTTGGAGAACCACCTTCTACAATCTCAAGCCCTACATCGCCTTCGCTAATGTAGTCTTCTTTGGACTCCCCAATGTGGAGTATGTTCAGAGAACCACCCAGTGGGCCATAGAGATAGGGTTGATCCGCATATACGTCTCCGTCTAGCCCTGGGTCTACTGCCCACTACATGTCAAATTATTAGCATTTGTCACACAGCTCCCCAACACTATTGGAAAATGCGTCTGGTGTAATGTGCGAGTCATGATAAACATTATACTGAGTACACATATAATGGACAGTTACCTTTATAAACTTCATCGCAACACCGAACCCCGGCGGTAAACGGTCCCGGATTGGATGATCGAAGTCACTATACGGAACTTATTAGCGACAGTCATCTCCTATTTGCCAGAGACAAGAACATCTTGAGTCAGAGGGTAACAACATCACAGAGTTCCTTCGACACATCTAAATCTGCACACTTGAGAAATCCCCAGAAATAAACACATACTTTCCAAACACGAGATCATTCCCACTAATATTCTCTTTGGGCGTAAAAGCGAAAGTGATAGCGTAGCTGTCCTTAGGATGCGATTCAAAGAACGGTGCGTTTGCTGGACTTCCAAGAGGAAGACCCTTGAAATCCTAGGTAACTTATCAGTCTAACTTTCCTCCTCTTAGTGAAAGATGAGAGCAACGTACCTTGACTCTAACGTTGACTTTTGCACTGATTAAATCAGACTCAACAAGGGAAGGAGTCGCTGAGTTCACGTGCACTATCCGATGGGTTTTAGTGCTGAGAGGAAGGTTAGTTGCCATGCGCAAATGATACTATTGTATATAAAACAAGAGTTTTATTCTAGTGTATCTGATCCCTACAATAACTTACTCATACTCTGGCCCAGTTGTAACCCGGAGAATATAGTTCTCGGCCATACTTTGGATTTTTGTTGTGTGTACGGCTTAGAGCTCAGCGATCTGTATTTGATGTTGTATTAGATGCTGTAATCTGTACGGTGTTCAGATTCAATGATGCTATTATTACGAGTGTCGATCTGGACTCAAGCGTCATAAAATATTAAAAAAGAGGAAGCCGCGAGTGACGTATCAAAATCCTCGCCACACCCTTGCCCTTGCCAAGACTGTCGCTCATGTGATATAAAATCCACTCGCCAATTTTTGCTATTCAATATATCACAGTTCTACTACTTTGTAAACATGCCAATATAAGTGGACACAAGAGATGTTATGTGGAAATAGATATCATTTTCAGTTCCCCGAATTTGGGAAAAGAAGTACAGTACATCTAGATCGAGTCAATTGAGAATCTGAGGGATGTCCTAAGTTGAAAATATATTGAGAACAGTATTGCATTTCTTTCCCCCTAACCTCACGCTGTTCATCAGCCTACCGGGTTTGGTCTTGCGTGATGAACTGGTCAATATCGATCCTCTCGTAAAAACTAATATGACCGAATGCCACCCAATACTGTGCGAGTTTGTCAGGCGAGATTAGAATAAGTTGACTTTCGATATATTTGTCATCTTTAAACATGTTGCTCGCAACATGACCTTTACTCTCAACGATCCGCGCTCCCTTAAAAATATCCTCAGTGGCGACTCGTATCGTTTTCGAAAGATCTTCTACCCTAAAAGTATCCTCACCTCTTGGGACATTAGGATCCCCAGTGAGTTTAATGGCGTAGAGGCTACCTCGGTATATTCTCTCTTGGGTCTTCCTCAACTTGAATTCATCCGGGGTCTCATCTTCTGCTTGAATGACTGTCGATACGTCAAAAGGGTCTTCGCTGTCCGGCTGATGCATCAACAGGAATTCACATCCATGACCACTATAATCGCCCACCCATATTCCTCTCCAGGGCTTATCTTCTGTTGGAGTATAGAGCTTTGGATCCAAGGTAGCATACGTATATACTTCTTCCCCGAGAT
>Ga0247734_1001681_pt1 | contig 16287 bp, 15 predicted proteins | sample UWRJL103311B2_FD_180933 | JGI IMG/M metagenome (GOLD analysis project Ga0247734, IMG submission 180933) | Plant litter microbial communities from Arlington Agricultural Research Station in Wisconsin, United States - UWRJ-L103-311B-2 | ecosystem: Environmental > Terrestrial > Plant litter >... | reverse complement strand
CCCATGGTGATGACCTTGGCGACGAGGTGCGGCTCGCGCCGGGCGATCTCGCGCGCGAACAGGCCGCCCAGGCTCCAGCCGACGAGCGCCACCGGGTGCCAGCTTTCGCGCGCGATGATCGCGACGCGGCGCATGAGGTACGCGAAGTTGTCCTGGTTGGGCCCGAAGTTGAAGCCCAGCCCCCACTGGTGGACGTGGTGCCCGGCGGCCGACAGCGCATCGGCCATCGGCTTCATCCGCCGCGGATGAGCACCGAAGCCGGGCAATAGCATCACCGGCATCGGGCTGACCGCGGACCTAACCGCCTGACTGCGATGCCCGCCGCGATAGAGCGAGCGCAGTTCGGCGAGCATCAGTTCGAGCGGCGGCTTGCGCACGCCTTGCGGGTGCTGCTCGCGCGCGAAGGCCGCGCGGCGCGCGATGGCGTCGCGCAGGGATCCTGCGAAGCGTTCCTCGTCTTCGTTTTCGTTCACCGGATCCATCGGCGGCGTTCTACCCTCGGCGCATCGTCAGGAAGCCTTGCAATCGCCAAGGCGGGTGGTGGTCATGTGCATCGTCATCTTCATCGAACTCATCGGCGCGGGCCCGCCGCTGGCATCCATGTCGATGGTGATCGCGGAGCCGTTCTTCGTCACGGTTCCGGCGAGCTTCATCGTCGCCTTGCCCTGCTGCGGGGACGTGCATTCCATCTGGGCATCGAGGTGCCCGCCATCAACGTCGAACTTCGAATAAGTGCACTGATCACCCTTGCCGACGCCCTTGAACATGTCGCGATAGCCCTTCTCCGCGTCGGCCTTGGTCAGGCAGATCGTGCTCTGCTGGCCGCTCTTGAGCATGGTCTTCATCTGCTCGGCCGCTTCCTTCGGGATACCGGGCGCGTCGAGCCGGGTGATCTCGACCGTCTGGCGATACTCGCCGGGCTCAGGCGTTTCGAGCTTGGCGGCTTCCTGCTTCACTTCCTCGGTGGACTTGGGCGCGCCAGGCGCGGAAGCATCCTTCGAGCCACATCCGCCAAGCGCCAGGAGGCCCATGGCCGCCAACGTCGTGGCAAACGTCGTGATCGTGACCTTCATGGTTCCATCCTCTCCATAGCTCATGCCGAAGCGCTATCACCCGCCCGCGCCGACGCCAATGCCGGATCGCGCCGGCACGGTTGCCGCGCGCGCCGTCATACCCCATATGTTCTCCCATGGCAGAGCTTATCATCCGTCGCGGCCTCGAAGAGCCCGATACCACCGGCGCCTTCGTTCCCCACAAGCCGCAGCGGCCGGTCAAGGCGGACGCCAGCAAACCCTTCCGCATCGCCTCCGACTACGAACCGGCGGGCGACCAACCCACCGCCATCGCCGAACTGACCACGGCCGCGCGCGATGGCGAGAAGACGCAAGTGCTGCTGGGCGTCACCGGATCGGGCAAGACCTTCACGATGGCCAAGGTCATCGAGCAACTGCAGCGCCCCGCGCTGGTGCTGGCGCCGAACAAGATCCTGGCGGCCCAGCTCTACGCCGAGTTCCGCGATTTCTTCCCCGACAACGCGGTGGAATATTTCGTCTCGTACTACGATTATTACCAGCCCGAGGCCTACGTGCCCCGGTCGGACACGTACATCGAGAAGGAAAGCTCGGTGAACGAGGCGATCGACCGGATGCGCCACTCGGCCACCCGATCGCTGCTGGAGCGCGACGACGTCATCATCGTCGCCTCGGTTTCGTGCATCTACGGCATCGGCTCGGTCGAGACGTATTCGGCGATGATCTTCGACCTCGAAACCGGCAAGGCGCAGGACCAGAGCGAGATCGTCCGCAAGCTCGTCGCCCTGCAGTACAAGCGCAACGACGTCGCGTTTTCGCGCGGGAATTTCCGCGTGCGCGGCGACAATCTCGAAATCTTCCCTTCGCACTACGAGGACATCGCCTGGCGGATCAGCTTCTTCGGCGACGAGATCGAGGAGATCGCCGAGTTCGATCCGCTCACCGGCAAGAAGGGCAACGTGATCGAGAAAGTGCGCGTCTACGCCAACTCGCACTACGTCACCCCCGGCCCGACGATGCGCCAGGCCGCCGAGGCGATCCGCTTCGAACTGACCGAGCGCCTGAAGGAACTGGAAGCCGAAGGCCGCCTGCTCGAAGCCCAGCGGTTGGAACAGCGCACCAACTTCGATCTCGAGATGATCGCCGCCACCGGCGCGTGCAACGGGATCGAGAACTACAGCCGCTTCCTCACAGGCCGCCTCCCCGGCGAGCCGCCGCCGACCTTGTTCGAGTACCTCCCCGACAACGCGCTGCTGTTCATCGACGAAAGCCACCAGACGGTGCCGCAGATCGGCGCGATGGCGCGCGGGGACCACCGCCGCAAGATCACGCTCGCCGAGTACGGCTTCCGCCTGCCCAGCTGTATCGACAACCGCCCGCTGCGCTTCAACGAGTGGGATGCGATGCGCCCGCAGACTTTCGCGGTCTCGGCCACGCCGGGCACCTGGGAGATGGAGCAGACCGGCGGCGTCTTCGCCGAGCAGGTCATCCGCCCGACAGGCCTGATCGACCCGCCGGTGGAGATCCGCCCGGTCGAGGACCAGGTGCAGGACTGCATCGTGGAGTGCAAGGCGGTCGCCGCCAAGGGCTATCGCACCCTCGTCACCACGCTCACCAAGCGCATGGCCGAGGACCTCACCGAGTTCATGCACGAGGCCGGCGTGCGCGTGCGCTACATGCACTCCGACGTCGAGACGCTCGAACGCATCGAACTGATCCGCGACTTGCGCATGGGCGTCTACGACGTGCTGATCGGCATCAACCTGCTGCGCGAGGGGCTCGACATTCCCGAGTGCGGCCTGGTGTGCATCCTCGATGCCGACAAGGAAGGGTTCCTGCGCAGCGAAACCTCGCTGATCCAGACGATCGGCCGCGCCGCGCGCAACGTCGACGGCAAGGTCATCCTCTATGCCGACCGCATGACCGGCTCGATGGAGCGCGCGATCGCAGAGACCGACCGCCGCCGCGCCCGCCAGGAGGAATACAACGCGCTCCACGGCATAACCCCCACCACGATCAAGCGCCGCATCGCCGACATCGTCGCCGACACCGCCAGCCGCGACGGCGTGGTGATCGACCTCGAGGACGACACCCGCAACAACCTCGTCGGCCACAACTTGCGCGGCTACATCGAAGACCTCGAAAAACGCATGCGCACGGCGGCGGCGGACCTCGAATTCGAGGAAGCCGGGCGGCTCAGGGACGAAATCAGGCGACTGGAAGCGACCGAGCTTGGCCTGCCCGAAGCGGAGCACAAGGCACCCAAGGTCGGCCGCTCGAACGAGGGCAAACCTGGGACGCGCAAGACGCGGTACGGGAAGCAGCAGAAGAAGTGGGGAAAATAGGAACGGTTCATTTGGCCAGGCTTCCAGCCAAATGCCGTCCGTAGTGCTCGATTCAAACGTGTCGTAACTTGCATTATCACGTCGCCAACGCGGTAATGGGATTCCGATGATAAAGCCGAGCAAGCTCTATGCCCAACTGCTGACCTCCCGAATCCGGACAATTCCATTCCGCGATTTCGAACGCCTGCTTAGGGCATTCGGGTTCGAGCATGACCGCACCAGAGGCAGCCATCAGGTCTGGACGCATCCTACTATCAATCGCCCGCTGTCGATCCAGCCCAGCGACAAGGACGCCAAGCGCTACCAGATCGAGCAGTTCCTTGAACTGGTGGAGCAACACGGGCTATACATGTCCGAGTGAGCGAACCGCATTACCATATCAACCTGTTCTGGTCGGACGAGGACGCGTGCTGGATCGCGGACGTACCCGACCTCAAGCCCTGCTCCGCGCACGGCGACACTCGCGCGCAGGCGCTCGCCAACATTGATGACGCCATCGCCGGCTGGCTCGAAGTCGCCGCCGAAAAGGGAATGGAAATTCCCAAGCCCCGCTACCGCCCAGCGATCTACGCCGCCGCCTGATGGCGTTGACGGTGATCCCGTTCGATCCCGCCCGGCACCTCGAAACCGGGGAAGACATTCTTCATTATCTCGATGCGGCGATGGCCGGGAACGATGCCCGGCACATTGCCCGTGCGCTGGGCGACGTAGCGCGGTCCAAAGGTATGAGCGAGATCGCCTTCCCCGGAAGCGACACTGTCACGCTGGAATCGCTGACGGCGCTGCTGCGCGCTCAGGCTAGAACTGGCGGTCAGAAAACCCGCTGCCTGAGCGGGCCCTGATCCCACCCCCCAAACCGAAAAATACCCGGAACCGGCTCGGTGGCAGGTTCCGGGTAAGGTCGAAAGGATGGCTTGCCGCCGATCCTTCGGGTCGCGATGCCGTCATGCGCCTGCGCGGGGCGGATTACATACCACGATCATGGTATCGCCCCCGCAATCCGGCCCGTTTTCCATGGGCTTGCGCAAAGCTGAAGCGGCGTTCACATTGGCGGCTCAGGTCTAAGTCGGGGGGCAGGACCATGCGAGTCGGGGAACTGGGGGCGGCGTTCGCGCGTGCGCCCTTCGAGGATGCAGGCTGGGACACCGCGCTCAAGGCTTTGGCCGGGGCCACGGGATCATCGCGTGCGCAACTGCTGGGCATCGGCAACCACAACACGATGTTCAACTGGGTAACCGACATCGCCGAAGGCTACGTCGAGGATTTCACGGCGATCGAAGGCCACCGGCCCGACGTGAACTACCGCGTCGCCGCCGCGCGAGGCGCCTTCCAGCTCGCCTGGGAACACCATTACGACGAAGTGCGCGCGGTCTCCACCAACGAGGCTTACATGGAGCACGTGCGCCGGTGGGACGCCGAGCACGGCGCGCAATTGGCGCTGTCCGACGATCCGCGCGCGTTCTTCGGGCTCGCCGCGCTGCATTCCGCCAGCGACGGGCGCACCACCGAGGACCAGCGCCGCGTGCTGGCCGACGTCGCGCCGCAGGTCATGGCCGCGATCCGCCTGCAGACCGCGATCGAGCACCAGGGCGCCGAGCTGCTGCGCGGCTCGCTCGACGCGCTGCGCGCCGCCGCCGTCCTGCTCGATGCCGCCGGCCGCGTCTGCGCGGTGACGGCCGCGGCGCAGGGGCTGCTCGGCCCTGAGACCGTGCAAGTGCGCGGCGGCATGCTGCGCGCCGGCCGGACCGACCTCGACCGCACGTTGCAAGTGCGCCTCGGCATCGCCCTCGCCAACCGCGCGGCGCTGCCGTGGGAGATGTGGCTGCAATCGGCGGACGGGCCGCTGCTGCTCGAAATCTGCACGCTGCCGCGCCAGGAATGGAACTTCGGCTTCGCGCCCGCCGCCATTGTCACGCTGAAAACGCCGCTGGGGTTCTGCGGCGACCAAGGCGCGCGCTTGTCCGCCGCGCTCGAACTGACCCGCGCCGAGGGCGAGATCGTCGCGCTGCTGGCGCAAGGCCGCTCGCGCCAGGAAATCGCCCAGATGCGCGGGGTAAGCACGCAGACCGTCGCCAGCCAGTTGCGCACGATCTTCCAGAAGGCTGGCGTCAACCGCGAGGCGGAACTGGTATCGATCGCGCGGGCGGTGGTGGAGATGGCCGGGCGGTGATGCCGACGTCGCTTGGACCACGCATCTTCGTCATCCCCGCGAAGGCGGGGACCTAGCTGATGGCCGTGCAATGCGACCCGTCACCAGGTGGGTTCCCGCCTTCGCGGGGATGACGGGGAGGGGTTCAACAGGATCAACCGCAGGGGTGGGCCCCTTCGAACCTCAAATTTTCCCGAACTTCGCCTCGTAGGCCCCGGTATCCCCGCCGGCCAGCAAACGCGCCTGTTCGACCCAGTTGTCGCGGCGCGGGCGGCCGGCGAACGCGCCCAGCTTGGTGTCGAGGTCGTCGAGATCGGCGTCGGTCCAGCCGGCGATCTGGGCATAGCTGGTGACGCCCAGCGCGTGCAGCACCGTCAGCATCTTGGGGCCGAGGCCCTTGATCTTGCGCAAGTCGTCGGCCTGAATCTCGCCATCCGCGGTCTCGATGACCGGGGGCGCGGGCGGGGCGGGCGTGGGGTCGGGCTCGGCGGCGAAGGTTTGCGGCGGCTCGTGCGCGCGCTTTTCGTCGGCCTCGTCCTGCGCGGCGACGGCGATGAGTTCGCCAAGGCCCGCCATCGTGCCCGCCATCGCCGGGGGATCGATGTGGAACTGCGCCGCCGGGGGCGCCGCGTCGATCAGCGCCTGGTTGCGCTGCGCCGGGGCCGCGCCTTCGTCGAGCACGTCGGGCCGCCGCTCGCGCCGCGCCGGCTTCGAGCCCTGCACGAAGATCCAGTACGCCACCACGATGCCGATCAGCAGCGCGGCGATGAAGACCAGCCAGTTCGCCTGAATCATTTCGAGCACGAGAATTTCACCCCTTTCGGTTCCACAGCAGCCAGCCGATGCCGAAACCGATCCCATAGGTCAGCAGCACCGAGACGGCCATTTCAAGCCATAGCGGCAAGGCGGCGTCCTTTCCTAGTGTTCATGATGCGTCCGCTCATCCGGGGCCGGGCGTGTCGATCGGGGTCGGTTTCACCGGCGCGGAGGAGATGACCGAAAATTCGATGCGGCGGTTGGCCGGATCGCCGGGGTCGAGCCCCTGCACGGGCTTTGCGGCGCCGAGGCCGGCTGCGCGCAGGCCTTCCTCCGGGATCCCGCGCGAAACCAGCGCCGAGCGCACCGCCTCGGCCCGCGCCAGCGAGAGCGCGACGTTGACCTGGGCATTGCCGCCGGCGTCGGTGTGGCCGGTCACGGCGATGATACTGCCGACGCACGGGCGCAAGGCGCGGGCGACTTCGTCGAGCAGGCGGGCGCTGCCGGGATCGAGCCGCGCGCTCGCCTCGGTGAAGCGGATGGTGCGGGTCTGGAGGATGCGCTCGACGTCGTCCTGGCAATGGAGCGAGGCGGCGCGCCCGTCGTTCTCGCGCGCCCAGCTGACCCCGGCGATGCCCGGCACCGCGGCGATCGCGGCGGCGACGCGGGTGCGCGTGGCGACGGGCAGGTCCTTGCCGCCCGAGAGCACCGGGTGGCGGGTCAACCAGCCGTAGCGGTCGCGGAAGGCGAGCGTGACGCCCTTGCCGCCCGCCGCATCGCGTGCGGCGAGCGCCTGGCGTTCGAGCCCGCCCACGAACACATCGCCCCGCGCGCGGCTGACGGCGAAGGACAAGGCGAGGCTCAAGGCAGCTCCGGCGACGATCAGCGAGGCGCGGCGGGGGTTCATGCGGGGAGCCTAGCGGAGGGGGACACGGGATTGAAGCCTTTCGTCGTCCCGCGTCAGTCCGGGACGACGTGGATCACGCCGGCTTGCTCTTCTGGAACAACCGCCGATCCTCGGGCCCGAACGCCTTCTTCCAGATGATGAGGAAATACGTCCCCAGGATCGCGGGGATGCCGAAGGCCAGCGCCGCCCATTCGGGCAGGAAGCGCACCGCCAGGAAGCCCACCGCCACCGCCGGCGCGGCCGCCCAGAACAGCGCGAGGCGCCAGTTGTTGATCGGCTCGCCCAGGATCGTCGACAGCAGCCGGCCCTTGGCGAGCGAGGAGAGGCCGAGCGCAACCATCAGCGCGGCGGCGGCGGCGGCGGCCTGAAACAGCGAGTTGAAGCCCAGCCGCTGCATCGCCACGATCCCGCCCAAGGTCAGCACCGCCTGCAGCGCGATGGTGGCGAGCGAGACCCACAAGTTGCGCAGCCGCGCCATGTAGATCAGCGCCGCCTCGCTGACCACCGAGGTGGCCGCGACGACTTCGGCGGCGAGCAGGAACGCCAGCGCCCCGGTGCCGCCCACGAACTCGCGACCGACCAGCCCCATCACCCCGTTGCCGGGGATGCCCAGCGCCAGCGCGATGCCGGCCTGCGAGGCGGTGATCCAGAACCCCACCTGGCACACCTGCCGCGCGATCGCGGAGTAATCGTGTTCCTTGAGGTTGCGGGTGATGACGGGCCCCAGCACCGGCTCGAAGCTGGTCTTGAGCTTCTGCGGCAGGCTGGCGACCTGCTGCGCGGCGTAATAGACGCCCACCGCCGACGGCGGCGCGAGGAAGCCGAGCAGGAAGATGTCGACCCGCCGCGTGCCCCATTCGATCGCATCGGCCAGAGCGATCGGCAGCGAGTGCAGCGCCAGCTTGCGCATCCCGCGAAAACGCGGTCGCCAGCCGCGCGGCATGCCATATTCGCGCACAAAGGGGATGAAAGCGGTAAGCGCGGCGGCAAGGATCGAGGCGATGTAAGCAATCGAAAGCCCGCTGGCCGGCGCGATCCAGATCATCGCGCCCGCCATGATCGAGATCGTCCACGGCTCGACGATCGCGCGCGACCACACGGTCGGCGTCACCCGCAGGCGATAGGCCAGCGCGGCCAGCCAGATCTCGGTCATCGTCATCGCCGGCAGCGCCAGCACCATCAGCCGGTCGATCTGGGTATAATGGCCACCGGGAAACAGTAGCCCCGGCACCGACCAGAAGAACAGCGCCGCGCACGTGCTGGCGATGATCGCCAGCAGCGCGCCGTCGGCGATCGTGTTGGCGGGCGGCACTTGCCCTTCGGTTTCCGACAAGCGCTGCGCGAGGCCGCGCTTCTCGCCCATCGTGCACAGCATCGAGGTCAGCTCGATCAGCACCAGCGCCGAGGCGAAGCGCCCCAACGCCGCCGGGCCGTAGACCGAGGAGCGCCCGGCGATGAACAGGAACGGGATGCGCGCGGCCAGCCGCAGGAAGAAGCCGAACAGGTTCGTGCGTCCGCCCTTGGCGAGCGCGGCGATGTCGTCGCGCTCGCGCACGCCCATCGCGGCGACGCTTTGGTCTACCTTGGGGTCGCTCAACCAGCGGGCTCCTGCTCGTCGCGCAAGGGTCGCGACAGGATATCGCTGACGACGGCGCTGGCGGGCACTTCCCCTGCGAGCAGGCGCGCCACCGCGTCGACGATCGGCATGTCGATACCATCGCGGCGCGCAAGCTCCGCCAACACCGGCGCGGTCGCCGCGCCTTCGGCGACGCTGTTCTTGCCCGACAGCGCCTGCGCGGCGGTCAGCCCCTGTCCCAGCGCGAGGCCGAGCGAGAAGTTGCGGCTGGAGGTGGAGGAGCACGTCAGCACGAGGTCGCCCAGCCCGCACAGGCCCGACAGCGTCTCAGCTCTCGCTCCGCGCGCGAGGCCGAAACGCAACATCTCGGCATAGCCGCGTGCGATCACCGCGGCGCGCGCATTCTGGCCCAGGTTCAGCCCCTCGACCACGCCGCAGGCGATCGCGAGCACGTTCTTGACCGCGCCGCCGATCTCCGCGCCGACGACGTCGTCGGAATAATAAGGCCGCAGCATCGGCCGCGCGATCGCCGGGGCGAGCCGGTCCCACTGCGTCCGGCCACCGCCGCACGCCAGCGTCACCGCGGTGGGCAGCCCGGCGGCGACTTCGTGCGCGAACGTCGGACCCGACAGCACCGCGAGGCGCTCTGCCGGGCAGGCCTGCGCGACGACTTCGGCCATCAGCCGCCCGCTCCCCGCCTCGATCCCCTTCGCGCAGAGCACCAGATCGCGCGTGCCCGAAGGCAGCGCGGCGACCACGGGGGCGAGAAACTGCGCGGGCACGACGACCAGCAGCACCGGCAGTGCAGCAAGGTCGGCAAGATCGCTGGTGGCGCGGATGGCGGGGGCCAGCGTGGCGCTGGGCAGGTAGAGGCTGTTGCGGCGGTCGCGCGCGATCTCCTCGACCAGCGCGGTTTCGCGGGCCCAGAGCAGGACATCGCTACCGTCGCTCGCCAAGGCCTGCGCAAGCGCGGTGCCCCAGGCGCCCGCACCGATCACGCCAACACTCGCGTTCATGCCTTCACTCCCGCACCGCGCACGATCTCGGCTTCCGGGTCGAGCGGCCAGCGCGGGCGCGCCACCACGTCGAGCGGGTCGGACTGGCCAAGCGCCAGCCGCTCCATCCCGGCCCATGCGATCATTGCCGCATTGTCGGTACACAGCGCCAATGGCGGGGCGATGAACGGCAAGCCGTTACGCGCCGCCAACGCTTCGAGCGCGCTACGGATCGCCGTGTTCGCCGCGACGCCGCCGGCGACGACGAGCGCGTTGACCGGGCCGACTTTGGCCCCGACGCTTTCGAGCGCGCGGGAAGTGCGGTCGATCAGGCAATCGATCGCGGCCTGCTGGAACGAGGCGGCGATGTCGGCGTCGGCATGCTCGCCAGACTGCTTCGCCCGCAGCACCGCGCTCTTGAGCCCGGCGAACGAGAAGTGTGGCTCGTCCGAACCCTTGAGCGGGCGCGGCAGGCGGACTTTCTTCGCGTCGCCCTGAAGCGCCAGCCGTTCGAGAGCGGGGCCGCCGGGGTAGCCGAGGCCGAGCACCTTGGCGGACTTGTCGAAAGCCTCGCCCAGCGCGTCGTCGATGGTGGTGGCGAGACGGCGGAACTTGCCCACCCCCTCGACCAGCAGAATCTGGCAGTGCCCGCCCGAAACGAGCAGCAACAGGTAGGGATATTCGAGGCTGGCGTCGGCAAGCCGCGGCGACAGCGCGTGGCCTTCGAGGTGATTGACCGCGATCAGCGGCTTGCCCGTCGCCATCGCCAGCGCCTTGGCGGTGACGAGGCCGACCATCACGCCGCCGATCAGGCCAGGCCCGGCGGTGGCGGCGATGGCGTCGACGTCGTCAAGCGTCATGCCGGCATCGGCCAGCGTTCCGGCGATCAGGGGGGCAAGGCGCTCGGCGTGCGCGCGCGCCGCGATCTCCGGAACGACGCCGCCATAAGGGCGATGCACCTCGTCCTGCGAGGCGATACGCTGGGCAAGGATCGTCCGGTCGCCCGTGACCAGCGCAGCGGCGGTCTCGTCGCAGGAAGATTCGATGCCGAGTACTGTCCTCATCCGCCCTTCCCCTGAACGACAATGACGGCTAGCACAACCCGCCGATGGCCAACGATGAACAACCCTATACCTTTAGACTGGGCACCCGCCGCTCGCCGCTGGCGATGGCGCAGGCCCGTGAAACGCGCGATCGCCTGGCGCAGGCGCACGGGCTCGATCCCGCGCATATAGAGATCGTTGCCGTCACCGCCAGCGGCGATCGCATCCAGGACCGCGCGCTGGCCGAGATCGGCGGCAAGGCGCTGTGGACCAAGGAGCTGGACGCCTGGCTCGACGGCGGCGAAATCGACTTCGCGGTCCACTCCGCCAAGGACGTCGAGACGATCCGCCCCGAGGCCTTCGCGATCGGCGCGATTCTCCCCCGTGAAGACGTGCGCGACGTCCTGGTGGGGGCCGCCAGTGTCGCTGAACTGCCCGTCGGTGCCGTTGTGGGCACCAGCGCCCCGCGCCGCGCCGCGCAGTTGCTCCACGCGCGCCCGGATTGCCGGGTCGTGACCTTTCGCGGCAACGTCGCCACCCGTCTCGCCAAGCTGGCGGCGGGCGAGGCGGACGCGACGTTCCTCGCACTCGCCGGGCTCAAACGCCTGGGCGAGACCGGGACCGGCCATCCCCTCGCCGCCGAAGACTGGCTTCCTGCGCCGGCGCAAGGCGCGATCATGGTCGAATGCCGCGCTTCGGACGCGCACACCCGCGCTTTCCTCGCCGCCGTCGACCACGCCCCCAGCCGCGCGCAAGTGCTGGCCGAACGCGCGCTGCTCGCGGGCCTTGGCGGCAATTGTCACAGCCCGATCGCGGTCCTGACGCGCAATGACGGCGACATGCTGGTGATGCGCGCCGCGCTCTACAGCCCCGACGGCGCCGAGCACGTCACCGGCGAGGCGCGCTTCGCGGCGGACGATACCGAGGGGCCGGCAAGGCTGGCGGCTGACCTGCTGGCGCGGGCGGTTCCGGCGATTACGGTGCATTTCTCGGGGGTTGCGGGGTAGTGCTGGCGCACCCGCCTATTTTGCCCCTCCTCATCCTGCGCCCCGAACCCGGCGCCTCCGCCACCCTCGCCGCCGCCCGCAAGCTGGGACTCCAAGCCCGCGCCTTCCCGCTGTTCGCCGTGCGCCCGCTCGCCTGGGAGCCGCCTGCGCGGGGCGAGGTCGACGCGCTGCTGCTCGGCAGCGCCAACGCCCTGCGCCACGCGGGCGACGCACTGGCGCTCTATCGCGGGCTGCCCGCTTACACCGTGGGCGAGACCACCGCCGAGGCCGCGCAAGCAGCCGGGCTTGATATCATCGCCACCGGCCGCGGCGGGCTGCAACCATTGTTGAGCGCGCTCCTGCCGCACCACCACCGCCTGCTGCGCCTTGCCGGCCGCGAGCGGATCGTGCTCGATCCCCCGCCCGGCGTCGCCATCACGACCCGCGAAGTCTACGCGAGCGAGCCCCTGCCGATGCCCGAGGGCCTGCCGCAAGCGCTGGCCGGCCCCACGCTGGTCCTGCTCCATTCGGGCGAGGCGGCGGCACGGTTCGCCCACTTGTGCGAGGAGGCACGCATCGATCGCACGGCCATCGCCCTGGCCGCGATCGGACCCCGCGTGGCGGAGCGCGCCGGCGAAGGCTGGGCGCAAGTGCGCAGCGCACAAAGCGCCGACGACACCGCGTTGCTGGCCTTGGCGGTGGAGATGTGCCAGAAGCCGGCATCACAGATACCAGCTGCCAGAAAAAGGCCTTGATGCAGGACACTTCGCCGCCGGTTACCCCCAGCCCGCCCCGCAGACGCTCGGCACTGCCGACGCTGTTCGTCGCGCTGATCGCGTTCCTGCTCGGCGGCGCGCTGGTCGCTGTCGCCGCGACGCGCGGCTATCTGGCCGCGATCCTCGACGCGCCGCAAAGCATGATCGCCCAGCCCGCCACGCCGCCTCCCGCTTCGAATGCGGCCCAGATGTCGCAGATCGGCTCGGTCGAGGGTCGCCTCGCGATGATCGAGGATCGCCTCTCGCGCGTAGACGCGCAGACCAGCGCCGCCGCCGGCAATGCCGGGCGCGCCGAGGGCATGCTGATCGCCTTCGCCGCCCGCCGCCTGATCGAGCGCGGCGAGCCGCTCGGCACCGTCGCCGACCAGCTGCGCCTGCGCTTCACCAATGCCCAGCCGCTGGCGGTGCAGACGGTGGTGCAATTCGCCGCCAATCCCGTCACCATCGACGGGCTGAGCGCGCGGCTCGAGGCGCTTTCGCCCGAGCTGACGGTGACGGAAACCGACCACAGCGTGTGGGACCGCGTGCGCCGCGAAGTCACTTCACTGTTCGTCGTGCGCCGCGATTCGGGCGCGCTGGGCACGCCCTCCGCTCGGATCGAACGGGCCCGGCTGATGCTCACTGCCCGGCGCATCGACGCGGCGATCGGCGAAGTCGAGCGCTTGCCCGGCGCCGACGCCGCCGACACCTGGATCACCGACGCCCGCCGCTTCGAGGCCGCCCAACGCGCGCTCGACCTGCTCGAGACGACGGCGATGCTGGAGCCCAATCGCCTGCAGGATTCGCAAGGCCAGTCGATCGACCAGCCCAGCCCGCTGGCCCCGACCGCGCCGCAGGGCGATCCGACCGAAGCGGCGGCAGCGGCAGAGTAATACACTCCACCTCGTCATTGCGAGCGAAGCGAAGCAGCCCAGGGCAGCGTGATACTGCCCTGGGCTGCTTCGCTTCGCTCGCAATGACGATGGATCTTAGAGTGGTGCCTCAGGCCTGCAGCAAGTCCGGCAGCTTGCCCGACATGCCGCGCGCCTCGTCCATGAAGAAGCGCTTTAGCGTGGGGATGCGCTGGACTGCGCCCATGCCCAGACGTCGCACCGCGCTGGCCGTGCGGCCGGGGACGCCGAACAGGCGGGTCAGCCCGTCGGTGGCGGACATCACCATGAAGGTATCGAGGCTGCGCCACTTCTCGTAGCGTGCGAGCAGTTGCGCGTCGCCCGGCTCCAGCCCCAAGAGCATGCCCTCGCTCAGCACGCCGACGAGCGTGCCGACGTCGCGCAGGCCCAGGTTCAGGCCTTGGCCTGCGATCGGGTGCATGCCGTGCGCCGCGTCGCCGATCACGGCCAGCCGCTCGGCGATGACGTGCCCGGCGTGGTGGAAGCGCAAGGGATAGCTCATGCGCGGCGCGGAGAGCGCGATCGCGCCCAGCACGCCGTGCATGCGCTGCTCGACCTCGTTCACGAACATCGCCTCGGGCATGGCGGCGATGCCCGCGGCGTCCTTTTCGCCGACCGTCCACACCAGCGCGCTGCGGTGGCGGCCCTGCGCGTCGTCGAGCAGCGGCAGCAGCGCGAAGGGGCCGGCGGGGTAGAAGATTTCCCAGGCGGTGTTGCCGTGCGGCTTGTCGTGGAACAGCCCCGCCACGAAGGCGCGGTGGTGGTATTCCCACTTGGCCATCGCGAAGCCCGCCTCGTCGCGCGTGGGCGACTGGCGCCCTTCCGCCGCGACCAGCAGCGAACCGGCGATCACCCGCCCGTCCGCAAGCTCCACCTCGACGCCGTGAGGCCCGCGCTCCTTGCGCACGGCTTCGGTGCGCACGTGCCATGCGATCGCCGGCTCCTCGCGCGCGGCGTCGAACAGCGCGATTCGCAAGTCGCGGTTGGCGAACATCCGGCCCAACGAGCCTTCGTCGGGCTTGGGAGTGAAATCGATGCGACCGGGCTTCATGCCGTCGGTCACTGCGATCGAGGCGATCGGGCAGCCCAGCGCCGCCAGCTTCGGCGCGAGGCCGATGTTGGTGAACAGGTTCCAGCTCGCGGTCGAGATCGCCGAGGCGCGCCCGTCCGCGCCTTCCGCCACGAGGTCGGCCGGGTCGGCCCGGTCGATCACGTGGCTGGTGATGCCGGCCCTGGCGGCCGCCAGCGCCAGCGTCATGCCGACAAGGCCGCCGCCCAGGATTATCAGGTCGCGGCGGTCAGCAGCCGCCGGTTGCACAGTAACAGTCGAATCGCTCATCACGAGCAGCTATCGGACTCCCCGGCCCAGATGTCGAGACACCTGCCGTCCCACGTGCCCGCAGGCTCGGTCAGACCGACGAGCGCGGCGAGCGTCGGCGCGATGTCCACCGTCTCGACCGGGGTGGGCTGTTCGAAGCCGACCTGGCCTTTGCGCCAGAACAGCATCGGCACGCGGCGATCATAATCCCACGGGCTGCCGTGCGTGGCGACCTTGAACGGCGCGGGCTTGCCCGGCACGACGCCGCGCTTGGTCAGCATCTGCACTTCGCCCGAGCGGCCGGGCACGAACGAGGCGCGCACTTTTTGCTCCATCGTCCAGTCCTGCGGGTCGCCCTTGGGCTCGGGCCAGGTCATGATCTGGTCTTGAGTATAGACTGCCGCGATCTGCGGGTTGGCCTTCAGGCGCGCGACGAGCGCCGCCGTGACCTTGGCCTTGTCCTCGCCGGTCAGCTCGGCCGAAAACCATACGCTGCCCGATTCGCCCGCGCCGTAGAACAGCGGACCGTTCTTCACGGTAACGCCGGTGTCCTGCGAGATGGCGGCGGCGAGCGCCTTGGCGGTCAGCGCGGTGTCGATCCGGGTAGCGCTGGGATTGCCGCGCAGCGCCTGGCGCTCGGGCGCGTCGAAGCCGCCGTGGTCGGCGCTCAGCACCACTTCGTAGTCGATCCCGCGCGCGTCGAGCTGATCGAGCAGCGAGCCGATCGCCGCGTCGAGCACGTTCATCTGGATGCACATCTCGACGCCCTCGGTGCCGAAGGCGTGGCCGACCTTGTCGGTGGCCGAGAAGCTGACCGAGAGCACGTCGGGCACGGCGTCCTTGCCCATGCCCAGCTCGTCGACCAGCCGCACCGCCATTTCGGCGGTCGCGGTGTCGATGCGCGGGCCATTCGAATAGAGGCCGTAGTCGCCCGGCTTCACCGGGAAGCGGTAGGTGCCGATGGTGAAGTTGCCGATCGGCGTCGCGCGGTCGACGGCGCCGCACCAGCCGGGCACCGGCAGGTCGCCGTCACCGGCTGCCACGCGCTTGGCGAGTTCGGCGTTTTCGGCCTTCGCCGCGGCAGAAACCTTGCGGTTGGCGAAAGTGGTGAAGCCCTGATCCTTGAACCAGTAGACCGCATCGGTCGCGTGCCCGCTCATCATCACCGCAGCGCGGTCCTTGGCGGAAACGGCGGCGTTGATCGTCTTCGGGTTCCGCTGCTTGAGCAAGTCGCCCAGCGTCGGCACCTTGAGGTGCGCGGCCGAGACCACCGGATTGTCGGGCGTCGACTTGGGGTCGGTCTCGTCCTCGACGCAGTACACTTCCTTCTGCGCGCGGGCGATGCCGGGGACATACCAGGAATTGGCGGGGATGCCGCTGCGCGCCGGGTGAACGCCGGTCAGCAGCGTCGAGTGGCCGGGGCAGGTCTCGGTCGCCGCGTGCGACTGGTAGCCCGAGGGAAACACCGCGCCTTGCTGCAACCGCGCGAGGCCCTTGGCGAAATGCTCGCGATAC
>Ga0247734_1001680_pt1 | contig 16290 bp, 18 predicted proteins | sample UWRJL103311B2_FD_180933 | JGI IMG/M metagenome (GOLD analysis project Ga0247734, IMG submission 180933) | Plant litter microbial communities from Arlington Agricultural Research Station in Wisconsin, United States - UWRJ-L103-311B-2 | ecosystem: Environmental > Terrestrial > Plant litter >... | reverse complement strand
AAGGCCTTGGGCTAGGAGGATCAATTAACAGCACTAATACGCAATATATGCCCCCGATCCCCGATCTGCCGCCTCAGCATAGCTTTGCGCAAATTCCCTCACCATACCACCAGCCACAGCAACCGCAGTACAGCCCGACAAAGAGCCAGTACAGCCCGGTCAAGGCCGAGTACCCAGCACAATCCTACGGGCCGGTACAACCTCCATACAACAACTATCAGGCCTATACCGACGGTGCAAACGACCTGCGATCCAACACCATGTCTCGAGCACCCCGCATAAAGGGCGAGGACCACTTGTCATTTCAGACCGGAGCAGCAGCATCGGCCCCGGCATACAAAAACCCCAACCCAACCAACATTGAGATCAAGACCAAGTTTCCTGTCGCACGTATCAAGCGTATTATGCAGGCCGACGAGGAGGTTGGGAAGGTAGCTCAGGTCACACCCGTCGCGGTCAATAAGGCACTTGAACTCTTCATGATTGCCCTCGTCACAGGCGCCGCAGCAAAGGCGAAGGAGAAGGGCGGAAAGCGCGTTACCGCACAACACCTCAAGGCAGTGGTTGAGGGTGACGAGCAATTTGACTTCTTGGGAGATATTGTGGGCCGTGTGGCCGACGTACAAGAGGGTGCTGGAGGAGAGAGTCGGAAGCGAAAGGAGAAGAATGTCAGTTCGGATAGCGACGGGGAGGAGAAGAAACCAAAGAAGGGGAAAGGCAGACGCAAGAAGAGCGACGAATGAGGGATGAATGAGGGATGAGCCCGGGCTGGTAGGGCTTCTTTTCGGCGTTTCCGGGGTTGGTTGCATCATATGGCGAATTGAATATTGGGGAGCGCAAACATATCATGGTCTATTATAAACTTGACTTCTATGTTGTCCTGTTCAGCCCTATTCATGGCTGGCTAGTGCCAGTACCTATATTATATCCCCGAAATTAGACATCTCCTACTTCACGATTCTGAAACGGGGTGGCTTCTACTATTAAGCAAATTGTATTATTGTGTCTGGTTCTTAGGATGAATATGCATCCGCATTCCGCATTTCTGCAGCTTTTTTCCCCCCTTTCCTCGCAGCACAAAGCCGAACAATGAAAATAATAGGGTATAGAATAGACAATAAAAATGAGGCTTGTATATTTCAGGAAGAAGAGCCTTCAAACTTGTTTTCTCCCCTCCCCTTTTTCTATCTCGTCTGTTTTGTAAAAGCCATACATACATAAATGAGCAATCTTGAAAGATTGTACTCAATTCACTTTTCCCCCTTCTCTCTCCCCACCACATTCTTCTATTTCTCTCCATCATAATGGTCTGTTTACCTGGTCACTTTTGCACTCTATTTCTTTTTTCCCTCCTTTTTTTTAAATTCTGGGTTGATGCTTATTGTTTCTGGTATGTTTCGCTATATATATAGTTTATGTTAGTAGATTGGATAGGCGATTGTTGAGCAGGCGGGAGTGGAATAGCCATATGCTCTACTATTTCAGATCCTCTTCGCTTTTCGCTGTGTTTTACATGCGTTTGTCAATCAACAGCTGCGTACTTCCCCCCTGGTTCTCGACTGTAAGGACTCAACGTTCCTTCCAGACACGTTACCATAGTATATTTAAGACAGGACCTCTTTTAGAAGAGACGAATCCAGACACTTTCTACTATTTTCAAGCTACACCTTTGTGCGGCCTGATATCGACCTTTGTGCAGCTCTAGTAGAATATCTGCCGACAAGCTAGCAGCTCAATAAATTTAGGCAGAGTTTCTTCACTTGTGTTTTAGTCCTGGAAATCAGTTTCTGCTCTGTGACAAGTTACATTTTGACTCTCGTTGCTCAATACTCTTGTGGGCTCGTGGGCTCGGATTGACCGCACGGCACTCGCTGAAAGGCGAATTTTAAGAGGCGGTTGCTGGATTCCAAGCTGATCCATGAGCTGAATTGTGCGCAAGGCAGTAGAGACAGACAAGACTGCGAGGAATCATTGATTGGTATAGCGAGAACAGGTCAGAGGAAAAAGAAGAAAAAAGGAGAGCTGCTATTGAAAGGCGGGTGCCGGTTTTGTGCCTATAAATAACCCTCAATGGATATTCGTGCACTGTAAAGAATAGCAAAAGGCAAGATACGAACGATCCAAGATTCCAAGCTGAATAAGAAGATAAAAGGATCCCAAGCCTTTAGCCATCCTGCAGGAGTATACGAAGTTGCCTGGAGATCACCACATATCAACAAAATAAGCTCGTTAATCCCACGAATCAACATCTCATCTCGCTTAACCCACATCCAAGCCTTTTTACCCCTATTCCTCCCCAGGGTCGCCTATTGATATAAATCCTCCTACGACATCCCAAAGGAAGGAGAAGTCCGAGGATGATTCCATGGCTTGATTTTTTCTTTCTCCTCATCTGTAAATTCGTGGCTGATCTAAGACGTCCAAGACTTCCTACTATTGGACCACGATAACCTTTTCCCGTGGCACTAGTTTCAGCTTGATTTTGTCCAGGGAACATAACATGTACCAACCGCCACTTTTTACACTGGGCAGTTGAACAATGCTGCCATGCAGAACCCGAGGGTACGGTCGAGGGTCCGGCTAGCAAAGTCGTGCACCGAATGTCGCAGAAGGAAGCAGAAAGTGAGTCGAATTCAGAGTCGAACAACTTGATGCCAAGCTTACACGTTTCCCCAGTGTATGCCAACGAGAGAGGGGCCATGTGCGAATTGCTTGCGGAGATACCCTCCGGTGGAGTGTACCGGATTACCAGATCCGAAGGACCAGAGTTCAGCCAGATTGCCCAAATTGGATGAGGCTGAATCTGCGCTTCTTAAAACTAACACGCTTGTTACCCATGGGAATTCAAATCTCGATAGGAAGACGTTGCCGATGATCGGTGCTCCAAGAATATTCGCAGGAAGAGTCACTGCCACAAATACCATGAATGGTGTAACGATTGAATCGACACCACAGAATGCAGAACTTCTTCATTTTTGTAAACTGCACTACGCAACCCCCTCTCAAGCCATTACTAATTCAATTTTAGTTCAGGAATATGTCATGCCTGGCTATGTTTCAGTTGATGGCAAAGATCTACCACCCATGTTCATGAAAGACATCTTTCCCTGGATGATCCAGTCACCTTTAATGCCAAATATCGCAATTTTGATGTCATCCTTCTCCCTGAGGCTAGAGCGAGGTCTAGCTATCGACCCTCAGCAGACTATTTCGATCAAATCGCATGTCTTGGCACTCATTAATCAGTACTTAAAGCAAGAGGACTTCAGTGTGATCAGTGATGAAGCAATACGAGCAGTTACTCACCTTGTGATTTCCGAGGTATGAATTTCTCCCTTATTTTAATAAAGACCGATATTAACGATGAATAGTGGTGGTGGGGCACTAAAGAATCTGCACTAGTTCATTGGCAAGGTATCAAGGGGATGGTTCGCTATCACGGCAATGTTACTAAACTTCCTGATCCAGTATTGACACAAGTTCTTACTCTCACGGATCTTGGGCTCGCTTGCTCATATGAGGGTGAGCTTTTGCTGGACTATCCTGAACCATCCGTCTCTCCAACGCGAGAAGATTCGCCCAGCTTTGCGCCTCCAGCTCCCGCTGCAAGGCTTAGTAGTCCGCAGTATCAATCTGGCTCGACGTTCAGAGATAGCATAGATACTTTGGGTATCGATCCCGAAGCAGCGATGATCCTTGATGATATCCGCTTCCTCACCCTCTCCATAACATCTCCCACATCAAGCACCAAAGTCATCAAGATCCAAAGCACTGCGTCTTGGCTGCACAACCGCGTTGCAAGCCTTCCCCCCCTTACTCCCAAAACAGAAACCGAACTCATCAATTCATCAGTCCGTCTTTCAGCTCTTGTTTACACCTCTTGTATCGTTTCGCTTACACCATTTACACAAGTCACCCACCACCTCGCCGAGATCAAGAAGCACATCTCTCGTGTGCCAATGTCACGGTGGAAAAACATCCCGGGGATCTTCCTCTGGATTCTGATGGTGATTAGTCCGACCTGTGGGCCAGGAATTGACGATCGGAAATGGAGGAAGAAGATGCCAGTGACGGCGATGGCAATTGGTTTGGAGGGGTTTGGGCTGGGAATTGCGTATCTGAGAGCGAACTGGCTGGTCCAGAGATGGATTGCGAGGGAGCGGGATGCAAGGAGAGAGGGTGTGTAAATATGGACCCAATAATAAGTCTGTTATTTTGGTAGAAACGCTGGGGCTCCAAAGATTGTAAAATTATACAGGCAAGGCACTTAATATTCATTTTGAGGCGTTAATATAATTGGACAGGATGAGAAGTAGAAATCGGCGACCTTGTTAGTGTTTGACAGTCAAGTTTGTGGGATATTATTCTCAGACGATTGTAGAAATTTTGATGGATGTATCTGCTGGAGACTCACTTAAACTATCCAGACGGAGGGCCACAACAAGTCTAATTTTGGATAAGCGTTAATCTTTGATATTTAGAAATCGGGAAGAAGCTGTCGCCAGCAGTCTATCGACTAACCACGTGCCACAGCCATCTCAGGCGACCCAGAAGAACTTTCCAAAGTCTAGCTTTTTACCCTATATAAAAGTTGACAAGCTGGCTCCTCCATCCTTACAAACTACCAAGCTCTAGACCCCCATAAGCTGAGGTATTCTTAGGGGAACCTATAACTTCCGACTTCCCATCATTCTTTCTAGTTCCCTTCCCCAAACACTCCATTGGAAGTGGCTACAATCCGCCAATATCATATTCCTCATAAAAAGTCATAAGGAGGGTAGAGCTCCCTAGGCAGTCTTGCACCAAATTTGAACCGGCCACCCGCGATCAATATGAACTACATATAGTGAGTATGGGCAGGCGGTACTCGATCGAGAGCCCCTTCTGGTAAGCAGAGAATTCGGTACGATGATTTCGGCCCGACCTTCAAGTCATGTTGACCCAGCCAGACTTTAAGCTGCCCTAACCTCTATGAACGGGTCAATTTTGCCACAATATCCTGAGTTGACGGCGGTAACCTCAATGTCTTGATTATTCCAATTATTCCTGACCTGTTCGGCTCGATTTCGGAATTCTTGTGATGACTTCTTCTCTAGCCATTTCTCTGCACTCTCCAACCACGCCATGCCAGTTTCCTTTTCACCAACAGACTTGCAAAGGAGTGCCATATTCAAAATGCTCGGGATAAATCCATCGGTCGCCGCAACTTGAAACCATTCTCTAGCCATCCCATAATCGAGCATGGTCTTTGGCTTCTCCGGCCGGCTCTCGATCGTTTCTAGCTCAATGTCCCCTAGATTGTGGCTGGCCTCGTGAATGCCGGTGAGTGCAGCAACTTGGTAGGCTGATTTTTGACAATCTGAGCCTTCTTCTGCAGCTGTAGCGAGATAATATAATGCTTCAGGATGGCTGCCTTCAGCTGCCTTCCTTAGGGCACCGTATGCTCCATCTTTGTCCTTCCAAATCAAGTATATTTTACCCATGTTAAAATACGCTTGCGCAGCAGCTCCAGAATCCATTCCTCGATCGGTTGCATTAGTGAGCATTCTCATGGCCTCCCTGTACTTCTGCTGGCTCATGTAGTAATTTCCGAGGGTCGCCATTGCCCGTTGGTTAGGAGAATAAGCACTCTCAGCCATGCCCTGGAGCCTCCTCAGATTCCCATGAAATTCTGGGTGATCAAACGAGTTTCCTCTAATGCCCGCTTCTACTAATTCACAAGTTGCCAGAGGTTCACCGAACTCTGCTGCGTCAACCATGATTCTTCGTGCAAAACGCTCCTGACCACTCACGTTGCCTAAAATCTTGGACAGGTGATATAGATTTAGAGGCGTCATGTTACACTCTGCATAAGATTGTTAGCAGTAATAAGATATCACAATCGGAGGATGCTAATAAAATACCTTTACAAAAAACCAATATTATAGCAAGGCTCTTGTTATTTATTACTAGTTCCTGGTATTGGCAAAGAAATTGAAATAGATTTTCTCCATCCAACGGAACAACCTGGCTTACAAAAGCAGATTGCAACAAAGATACAAAAACAGCCTTCGTACTAGGCTTGAATGAAGCTAAAGGACTAGCAAGGTTGTGGTCGTCTTGTCCCGTACTGTTGGTTGTTTTTGAAGGAGATGAACCGCTGGTGCGAATTGCTTTGCGCACCTTCGGGGCCATCCCAATTTTAGCCTTCTTCAACGCTCTTGATGCCGATGAAAAGTGGCAAGTTGTGGCACGATGCCCCAAGTGAGCCAACTCGAGCATCGGCCGTACCATTTTCCTTGCTGCCATATTGAGAAGCTACAGGATACTTTCTCAGCCAAGGCTAACGCTCTAGCCAACAGCCAGAATTTGTTGGCTGTACAATGCCTCTTTAAAGTATCTATTGAGAAAATATTACCGAATGAGCGTGTACAAGCAGAACAAGAAGAAGAGCTGCTATAAGTTTCGTGAACTAACATTTACTTTTAAACGAGGCTGACTAATTATTCTTGGCTTTATGAATTGTAACCTTTTGATCTCGGTTCCTCGACATGCACCGTCAGCCTTGCAGCCCAGCCTCGTGTAAAGATGGTACCCACTAAAAAGATTTTTGTCGAAAGGCTGTGATGATACTTTACAAGAAAATCTCCAGACAACCCAATGCTATCTAAATTCCTCAGATCTGCAAAAAGTCTCCTCAATCATACAACAGAGCCCGAATCGAGTACCCAGCTTACATCAGTTGCCATCGCAGACGACGAGGTGATGGTCACAACTAGAAAACAAGCGGGGTCACAGGACACCAATCTCGAGGAGTCGCCCAAGAACGCAAGAACCAGACTTACAAGATCTACGGCAAAGAGCGGTGTTGAGGTATTCGAAGAGACGGAGACGTTGCCAGTTCGTGTGAAGGATGGTGGCAGTACTCCGACTCCGACTCGGAGTAAAGTTGAAGTGGTTATACCTGTCAGTCATCTTCCAGAAGTAGCGTTGGATTCTAAAAGGGATGGTCCAATTATACATGAAGTGGTGGAAATACCAGATAGTGAAGATTCCGAGGGGGAAAATGAGATACCTGCTGTCAAGTCCATAAAAACTTCCAAAGTTGGCAGGCATGGTGATATCGGAAGTCTCAATAAGGTCACAGCTGGGGAAAACGACAAGCCAATTGATGATCCAACTGAAGTACACAGCAAGTCGATGAAAGAGTCGAAACCAACAAACAATGAGACTGGAGAAATTAAGAAGAACCTGAGTGCGGAAAGCCCTGGTTTGATCAAAAACACTGAAATACAAGAAGTTGTAGAGAGATATGACCCTGCTAGTGGTGTAGCTACTCGGGGGGGAAAGCCCGCAGAAGCAGAACCTATTGTTTCAACACCAACCCAAGAGCGAAGAGCAGGCCGGAAAATTAAGAGTAGCATAACAAAGACCCCAATGTCCTCTTCACCAACGACCCTGAAGAAATCTACTACATCAAAGACTCCGTTACTAGAAGAGGTCACTAAAACTTTACTCGCACCCAAATCCGAGGTCTCCAAACACAAACGATTTGGAAGTGAAGAGCCAGTCGAAGTCGTCTCCACAGAGCCTATTGCGGATGCCATGGAGGATTTAAATAGCGATGATGATAGCGATGATGCTCCCGAAGAATTCAATAAGGAATCAGCAGCAAAGGTTCATGAAGAGCAGGATCGTGATGCTACGAGGGCCATTGAAAAGTAAGCATGCATGAGATTACATCGATAGTAGCTTTCGCTAATAGTACTAGGCAAGAAGCCGCAATTCGGGAGAAGCGCAAGGAGCGTGATGCTACGCTGAGAAAACAAGCCGAGATTGCGAACACAAAACGGAAACGCAGAGAGGAGGCGGTCGAAAATCAGCTATCTAGTCCTAAGAAGGCAAAGATTCTAGGCTCCGATGCAGAAATGGACATTGACGAGGATGGGGTAGTACCAAACCCACCGAAGCTGAAATTTTCAAGAGCCTCAGAACTGCCAGAATTTCTACCGGCCGAGTTTTTGAAAGATGATGACGACTCAGAGACTAACGTAACAAACTCCACAATACAACCGAAGCTACCACATAAGACAAAGCATATTATCTTAGACGAAAAGAAGCCAAAAGATCGTCGGAAAGGCTCAACGATCTACCGAGTATCGGATACAACTGACATGAGACTGGCCCCAAAAGCTTCTTCTCATGCTCGATCAGAGAAGGCGCGGAAGATGCATGGTGGTAATCGGAAGCCATTCTCAAAAAGCTTCTTCAAAACAAAACCAAAGAGCTAGAGATTTCTTCACTAATCAGAGCGCGAGAATATTGAAAAACAAATCACAATCAATGGATGGCACGTGTCTGAAGTCTATCAATTCCTTTCGCGATACTTTTTGCATTTGCTAAGAAAGTGTCCTTGTAGAATATGTTTCCTAAGTGTTTACGTTGATCAGAACAGTCCAAATCACTTAATAACCAAACTTTTGCAAGGCGAGAGATTACATACGTTTAATGATTTCGAAACATTGTCGTCGGTATCTTTAGTGCGTCGTACCGCAAATCATACCCTGTTTTCTCTTTAGCCAAATATCAGGCTTGGTATTGGCATTATTCCTCCTCCCCTGACACCAGGCTGTGTTCACGTCAGTGATTAATTCTCCACTTCCCCGCATTCAACCAAGCTGCCAAATTTCCAAGCGGCGTTTTCATGCAGGCCTCTACATAGCAGGCGAGCTGTAATGGTCAAGCTTGACCATCTTTCACCGGAGACATGGCTGGCTCTGGTGCGGTATATGCCGTCACTAACTACCGTTGATCAGGGTACACAGTTGTAGCCCTCTCGTCTGCATGGCAGTATGCATGGATTCCATCCATCAGTACGGATTGGCTATCACCAGCAAGGAGCATGTTAACCATTATTTAGAACTGCGACCCTGGGAGCCGTGGATGTGAATTTAAAGGCTGCTTCTTCCGCAATCTTTGCTCACACATCCAAATCCATCTTTCTTGTTAGCAGCATTGAAGCCATGGATTCTAAGGATTATCAAGAGAAAGAGCTTGCCTCCGACGCTGTATTGGCTGGTACTAGCCAGTCTTCTCAAGATGACCCGTCGTCCATAGAGTGGGATGCCGCGGATGAGAAGCGGATTAGAAATCGAATGGACTGGCGTATTATGCCAACAGTTTTCTTGCTGTACATTCTATGCTTCATAGACCGGTAAGCTATATCATAACTACTTGACGAACTGTTTCTAACATGAGCATACAGAGCCAACATTGGGTAACCATCTTCTGGAATCTTCATTACGGAATAATAACTGACCCAGAGTAGGAACGCTCGTATCCAAGGAATGGAAAAGGACCTAAGTCTCGTCCACTTTCAATTCAACTGGGCCCTCACTATCTTTTACATATCATATATTGCCGTCGAGATACCATCAAACATTATCCTGAAGATCATCGGCGGACGATACTATTTGCCTTTGCTTGTCGTTGCTTTTGGTATAGTATCCATGTGTACCGCTTTCATCTCAAATTATTCCGGTCTCCTGGCTTGTCGATTTGTTCTCGGTCTTACTGAAGGTGGTATGATGCCCGGCATATCTTACTATCTGTCATGTTTCTATCGCCGCAATGAGCTCCTTCTCCGAATTGGATTCTTTGTTACAGGAGCTTCGCTTGCCGGAGCCTTTGGTGGACTTCTTGCAGCCGGTCTGACCCAGATTTCAGAGTGGGGAGCAAGCTCTATGCGAATTCATGATTGGCGTAACATATTCTTCTTCGAGGGTCTTTTCACTCTAATAGTTTCCGGACTTGGTGTTTTGATCCTTCCATCTAAACCCAACCAATGCAAGTTCTTGACACCCAGGGACCAGTATATTGCACTGGAGCGCATTAACCGGGAACACAAAGAAAGTGCCAATGAGCAGATACGACCTCACCATGTTCGTCGCGCCCTTCTCAATGTCAACAATTTGATTTGTGGGCTCGGTTTTTTCATGATCAACGTTTCCGTTCAATCGTTCTCACTGTTTCTCCCCACGATTTTAAGAGCACTTGGTTGGACGGCTCTAAAAACACAGTTCTACACTGTGCCACCCTATACAGTGGCTTGTATCTGGGCCATCTTCTTGTCATATCTCAGTGACCGCATTCAACGCCGTGGAATCATCGTTCTAGGTTCAACTGTGTTAGCCATCGCAGGCTACGCAATGTTGGTAACCGTGAAATCGAATACCGCTAAGTACATCGCTGTATATCTGGCTGCATCCGGTGCATTTCCACTCGGTCCCGTGTTCCTCACTTGGGCTCTAAATAACGCCGCAGGACCAAGTGTCAGAGCTGTGACAGGGGGTTCTGTTGTTGCGCTCGGTGGAGGTGGCGCAATTTTGGCAACTTGGACATATTTGGAAACAGACAAACCAAATTATAAGCGGGGCCACTATATCAACATTGGGGCACAATGCATTGCGTTCTTGTTGGCTGCGATAGGAATTTTGTATGCTAAGTGGGAGAATGCTAAGAGAGAGAAGGGAGAAAGAGATCATAGGCTCAATGGTTTGAGTGAGGATGAGAAGAATCAGCTTGGATACCGCCATCCCGAGTTTAGATATATTTATTGATGGGCCGGTGCATGGTTTAGGAGGGTTTGGTGAAGATCCAATAAGTATAGTAAATTAGGATTTTGGGTGCAACTTCTATCTACCAAATCAATCATCAGAACTTCCCCAACGCTTTGATAGAATAGAATTTAACTTCGTTTTACCTTTTTCACATTGAAGAATAACCCGAATGACCTAAACAACCGAAAAGTGAGGCAATTGTCCCAATATGCACATCATTTAAATGCAAGCTTACGAGTCACCCTACACTCAACTGTCAAATTCCCTCAGGCGTCCGGTGCTCCTTGAATTTGATGCGCTAGATCTGCCATGATATTACTTTACATATGAGTCTAATCATCCACGCCAATCCTTTCTAATAAATGTTACGAACTATCTAGCCTATCATCAACCTGCAGTATCAATGGCATCCGTCAATGCCCAAAGCTTCTAATGTCGTCGCCCGAAGTCCAACCCACCGCCGCATCGCGTTGATGATGGCCAAATCACGATGAACTCTAGTATATCCACCCTCCTTCATTGTATATCCACATGCACGTTCTACATATGCTTGATCTTTAGGAACTCCTAAGCACTGCCTAGGATCAATTAAACCGGTATATAGCCTACAATCACTATAACCATCAGGAAACCCGTTGCCTCCATGCTTCATGAACATATACGAGGATAGAACAAGTTTGATGTGCCAGTCGGCATCAGTGCGTCTAAAAAGCTGTACTTCGAAGCTGCGATGCTTTGCGACGTTTTTCTCAATGATGAGTACCGAGCCTTTGTCTCCCATACCTCGACCAGTAGAACCCTGACATGAAGCGTTAGAAAGTTGACGGTAAGGAATTATGTGGACTCACGTGATTTTGCTGATCGTGATCATCGTTTTGGATGGCAAATCTGCTAGCTGGGAGAATCCAGCGACCGCAAGCTGGCATAGTAGTGGGATAATCATCACTCCAGATCTTGATATGGTTGAGCTCGGAAGTAGAAAAGCCCTGGTTGATGAGTAAAGCATCAAAATTGGTATACCAGCTATCACTGCCACCGTTGCAGGCTAGATGGCCTTTTTCTTCTGCCCCCATGAGAACTTCTAGCCAGAAGAGAAAATCTGGGGGCATCTGGCCTCCCATTTTACGTCTGACGCGGCCGAGAATCGCAGCCATAGAAGACGGGCCAATGTGTTTAGCAGCATCTAGACGTGCACCACTGAATCCGATGGAGAGGAGATCGACTAGGTACGTAGCAATACGATCTTGAACGTATGGTTTTTCTGTATTTAGATCCGCCAGATCAACCAGGTAACCTTTGGTTACTTGATTGATATCCATATAAGACTTGATGTAGCTTACGCAATGGAAATCTGTTGGCCCAAAAGGAACCCCCGGATATTCCAGAGTTGGCCTGGTTCCAGTCTGAGGATTAATCAGATAGGTATTTCCTGGCGTGCTGTTGATGAGAATCTTGGAGTTAGTTTGCCTGGTTGATAAATTTTGGAGATGCATTCTCGCAAGTAGTTGCTTTTTAGACATGTCTCAAGAAAACCGAGTCGTGAATTAGAGGCTTGGCTCCGGGGAATGACACACTTACTAGTAAGGGGAACCAAGTGTGGAGCTATGGCCACTATATTTAGAGCAATCTCCCAATCGATGTTGTTGGATATCTTTCCCGTTTGCTGCCATATGATTGATCACGGCATCTGCATACACACGAACTCCTGCAGTCCGGCAGGACTGGATCATTGTGCGAAGCTCGGCTCGAGTGCCGCTTCGTGATCGAAGTCGATAACTCACTGGTTGATATACCAAATACCAAGGCCGGAATTGTCTATCTACCTCGTACTAAAAGGGGTTAGGAAAGTTGCTTTGGTGATGGTATGAGTGGTCTACTCACTTTATCAGAGGTCCAAACATGCTCATTAGGAGGCCACACCTTTACCCCCATATATCCCGCTTTCCCCAAGAATTCACACTCTTTGCCAACGTCAACCCAAGGCCAGCCATAAAGTTCAGCTATAGCGCCTTTTTGTCCATTTCTGAATGTACTCTGAGCTTGAGAGAGTGGTGCATTTTGCCAGATGAAATTTAGGGGATCCAAATCAAGACTTTTACCGCCCGCACTTATGATCTTGATTGATAGAGCGGATACAAACTCGGAGTTAACCTGAAAGATATTGCTAGGAGACGGGGTTCTGTGACGCTGGTAATCAGCTTAGAACTTTTAGGGGGAAGTCTACGATATGCTGTCTATGACTGGATAAATATTTAAATATTTCATGTAAACATACCCACCGTTAAAAGAATACATAATAGGTTCCAAGTACTTCGATGCTGCGTTCACCACAACAACAGCCATTGTCCGGCTACAATTGTACTGGATATCCGCATAGCCGATCAATTCACTATAGCTCCCGAAAGATGGCTTGAATCCGGGAGCTCCTTGAGGCGGGGTTTGCCATCTCCTGTTTTCTGCAGATGCTGTAAACTCCCAGGTGGTGGTATCACCAGGGCAATCTACATAAGAAGCTGTCAGTCATCGTTGTGTGAAGCAAGCCTTTCATCAAAATTTAGTTCACGGGAAAGCTACTTGCCATCCTTGCCGTTCCAATTTTCACAATCCCTAGGTCCATGTACAGGTGGAGGCGTTGCAGGAGATTCTCTTGGAATGAACATAGGTATGATTGGCGGCAGCATGCTTGGTGTGACAATTGGTGGACACTGCTCTTGCTCTGTGGCTGTTCCCACATTAGATCGCCAAGCCGAGGCCAGAGAGGCAAGTGTATCTTCGATGTTACAGACTGGAAAACAAGAACCTAGTGAGGTAGATGAGTTTCCATTCTGCTGCTGTGAAGTTTGAGCTCTGTGAAGGAATTTGGTTATTAGGTTGACTATGTTGGAACCTCAAGTAGAGCCGTGACATTTGACTAACCGGCCTTGCTGGTATTTCATCTTATTTGGCCTGCTTGGTCCATTACTGTGCTCTATAATATTGAGGTTTCCATCGCTATGATATGAGAACGGCACTTGTAGATTTCTAAACTCTGATGATGTACTGGGTATCACGAGACTGAGTGTTGTGACGAGCAAAATGAGGCGCCAGGCTGATTGCGAAACAAAAGAGAAAGCCATTTAGGCGGTCGAGTCGTTAAGATTGAGCTCTCATGCCATATGTATATAACAACGAAATTTAGAAAGATTAATTATTGATATGGGTTAGATGTTCAAAGTGGTACGTATGTAGTCAGTTTTATAGCTTTGAATCATTTGTTAGCGAGATGATGGTGGAGCTCAGATCCCGGCTCCACAAAATCATGACATATCTTGGCAGGGCGAAGTGCAGATCTACTGTAAAAACAAAACTAATGGTCCCAGAAATGAGAACGCGGCATAGAACTTTTTTATTATAGGGCCTACAAATTCATTTCAAAAGGCAGTTCAGTCTTTACGAATTTTAGTAGGTAAGCTACACTCGTCTTCCTCACTCGCTGTCAAACTCGCTATAGATAAGACTAAGATACTGAAAGCCTATTCTTAACAATTTCTGAAGAGCAGAAACAGAAGAAATCAAGTTTTTGGATTGGATGTACAGATCAAATGAGATATATCTCAGTACCGGCTGATCTTCACATCCTTCAATAGGTCATGGAGTAATTCACGTTCATACATTTAGCTCAGATACTGGTCTTGAACTAATCTCAATGATGCCATGAAGAAGGTTGCTTTGAATTTTGTAGACTAATAGAGGAGTAAGAACCTATTTCAAATGGAAACAGCTTTCACTTTAAAGATTGATATCAGAAGAACAGAACGAATTAAATGTCGTGAGGGTTGTTTGAAGTAGCTGCCAGTTCACAAGATTATGTGACTTCAAACTCACACGAGCAGCTATACGGTAACAACCAAAACACCTCCAGTATGTTCTTCTCCGATTGTTATATTTTATCTCAAATCTAAGTTTTAGTTAAAGTTATAAAACCAGCAAGCCGATTAACCATAACAAAATTTTCAACGGGGAGCCTGTCACTGGATTGGCGTTGGTTTGCATGCCAGCATTCTTATTGCCTCCTCCACCTGTACTCTGACTGCCAGCAGCTGTAGTCGTGACTGGTATTGCACTTCCTACTGTGGCTGTCGCAGGCTTCCGCACACCAGATGGAACTATGGTTGGGTTTGCTTGCATACTACTAGCGACACTGCTGTAACTCTGCAGCACACTTTGAGGAAGTGGAATCGTTTCCTCCAAAAACACATCTTGAATTGCCACAGAGCAATTTTGAAGCAATAGATCAGCTAGAACTTGGGCATTGGCTTCCTGCCGCTTCAAAATATTGGCGTTTTCTTGACTTAATTCGGTGGATGCCGAATCCAAATCTCTCTTATTCCATTTTGCGTTACACTTCCAACCTCTTCTGAAAGTGAGGAATTGAGCTACCATTTCGGATTTCTGTCCTGGCGTAAAGGATTTGATGCGAAGAGTGTTGTCGGTGTAAGTTGCTCGACATGCCGAATACTAAGAGTTGAAGTTAGTGGAAGTCTACAGGAAGTAGGACAAAAAACAGGTAGGTACTAACACTCATCCAGTTATAAACCCGCACTGGTGCTAAGGTAAACCCACACTGTGATTGCAGACAACAATCGGTTCCCGTCTCGAATTGGGGAGTGTCGTCCACTCTATCTCCTTTCAAATCGCAGCCTCCTTGGTGTGTGTGAGACAAGCCCATCCAATGTCCCATTTCGTGGACCAAAGTGCTTCCTTTCACCTTCCTAGGGATATTGCAGCCATCTGGGACGTCTGCCAATTCGTTATTTAGGGGACTCATATTACTTAATGGTAATATTATGCCATCCCAGGTGAATTGTTTCCATCCAGGAAAAAGGCTGTACTATTTGAAATGATATAAATTAGCGAAGAGTTTTGTAATATGAGCGAGCGAAAAAGTGTGCTACAAGCATAAACTTACACCACCTGGTTTCTTAGTTCCAGATGTGACACCGGATACTATCCAAATGTTTAACTCTTCTGGCCCTCCAATTCGTGTAGCAGTCATAACATCCACATTATATTGTGTTAATGGAGATTTATGCCCCACGTAGTCATTGAAGGCAGCTGTCTTATGATCGGCAAAATCAGGCTCTACAAAAGTAGAAAGTATGCCATCATACGTCACGGTAATTTTGTATGCAGCCATGACTTGTTTCAAGAGAGCGAACTATTTCAAGACGTTAGTGGAGGTTAAACGCATCATCCAGGCACATCACTCACATTTTTGTTGACACGAGCATTGATGGTGACAAGATTGGCGTCCTCCACATCTTCATCCTTCGAACCAACATAGTGGAAATGGACTTTGATGGTCAGACTTTTGGGCGTACAGTCATATGTCTTCTTCTTAGTCGCTCGCTTGACTTTGTCATTTCCATCCGCAAGGGCTGCGATATCTGGACAAGAAGGCAACACAACAACACTTGATATGGGATCCCCATCTGCAATCACTGCATGCTCACCAGTCGCAACATCATTTGCGTATGTGTTGAGCTGATGAGCTGTGAGATCCAGGCTATCTTCGGCAGTATATTCTGGTGGAGTATGGTCTGGCTCACCTAGCTCAAGACCCTCATATTTCTCCACGTCAATTGGTGTCGGGAGGACTGCATTAGAAGCTGTACTGCTACTCAGACTTAGAATTGTTGATGATGCCGAAGAA
>Ga0247734_1001679_pt1 | contig 16298 bp, 14 predicted proteins | sample UWRJL103311B2_FD_180933 | JGI IMG/M metagenome (GOLD analysis project Ga0247734, IMG submission 180933) | Plant litter microbial communities from Arlington Agricultural Research Station in Wisconsin, United States - UWRJ-L103-311B-2 | ecosystem: Environmental > Terrestrial > Plant litter >... | reverse complement strand
GTATTGGCTAGACCCTCACCTCACACTCACCTCTTGGGAGAAGGGAGAAGGGGGAAAGAAATAAACTAGCCGCCTAATATATCAATTGGTTATTTTCTCCCTTTTCGAAGAGGACCTCTCCAGGTTAACATAAATTCAGAGACGGAAGAAGGGGAGAAGGGGAGAAGGGGGGGATATAATTCTAAGAAGTAAGGTTGAGCTTCTTTTTCATGTTTTATGGGAATGGAGAATGGATCAATCATATGAGGAATTCTCTAGGGAAAATAGAAGAATGGTGTTCAATAGAATGTATGTTCTAGCAGCTGGATTTCGTAGATGGAGGTAGGGGATTTCTTTTTTAAAAGAAAGTCTGTGTTTTATTCTATATGGCGTCCTCCCCCGATCAGCTTCATCTTCATGCTTTTTTTGTAGCACGAAGATTTTCTTTGAAGACGGAAAAGAAAAGAGACATGCAAGTGCAAAGTGCGAAGTCAGGCGTGGCGTAAGCTTTTAAGCCTCTGATTAAGTTTAATCAAGCACCTCAGCCATAGTTGACGCTTTCCCCGCCTCATAGACGGCGGTGCGGATGTCTCCATATAAGCCAGAGTCAAGCATGAGAGTCCAGCTATGATTAGGGAACGGGCAGAACCAAGACATGTAATCCTCATCTGTATAATTCCGCCTGCCACGATCGATGATCTCGTGGCTCGCGCGTCCCGAGATTTTGTATCCGTGACGCCAAATCACCGGCCGTTTGGGTTTCCCCTTATATACAGTCTTCCCGCGACAGTTGGTGTCCGGTTCAAAATGCCAGCCAAATGCATGGGGGTGGAATCTCCACACGCCGCCGCATTTGCGACAACAGGGCGGCCGTCGCGGCCACGTCTCTTCGTCGATGCGAAAGCGCGCCAGCAGCTCCTCCCACACGCCGCACATCTTCAACAGCTCATCATCCAGAGCACGCTCGGCCGTTGAAGCGCTCACGCCACGGGCTTCCTTTTGGTAGCCCTCAACAAACTTCTCTGGCTCCGTCAGCTCGGTTTCCGTGCATGTGAAGCATAGCTTGTCCTTCATGCAGAAGAAATCCCTGCTCCACTCCCCACAGCCTCCACAGAGATGCACCTTATACCCATAGTCAACGCTGTTGATCATCGCGCCAGGCAAATACTTTCTACCGCCCCGTGCCAGCGGCCCGGCGGCTTGGGGGTTCAAATCCTTGACTCCGCACTCCAGACAGAAGCGTTTCCGCTCCTGCGAGTAATCATTGCTGATCTGCATCCGGTAACATTGGCCGTGCGCAAACTTTCTTAGCGGCTTGAGCTTCTTGCAGAAGAAACAGACGTAGTGGTTTCGCGGGGAATGGTTCGGCCATCGCCACTCGTCGCCCGGGAACGTCTCGCTTCGTCGTTTATTGGTGTTCTCCGGCGCCTCTTCCATGGCAAGCAAGAACCGGATCCGCATCTCGGGATCGCGGAGAAGAGGTTGCTCTTTTGCGAGGTGCTGGATGTGTTTGCTGACGGTTAGGATGGTGATTATGTTTGGGAAGTCAAGAAAGGAAAGTATGAGGCCCTGCAGCTCGATTGGGAGCTCCAGGAACGGAAACGAAAAGTGCGACATTTGAGGCAGCACTATTGGGAGCGACAACTAAAGACGACAACTAAAGATAGTTGAAATAGATGCCAAGGTTGAAAAGAGGGATAGAGGAGTGGTTTTTATGACTGGTCGTGGCGGCTGGCCAACAGTTATATGTGTTGGCTTGATGTCAGATTATAAGGTCACTCAACGTTGTAAAGTGTGGCGGAGTCGATCCTAGCTTCACTGACCGTAATAGTCATCTTTGCTCTTACCGACAGCGGCGGGTAAACTTTGAGAGCCTAATAGATAGGCACAAACCGAGATTTTGGTACCTAGAATCGCACGTACATTACATTTCGCTTCCATCTCTCTACAGGAAAGCCTTCGGCAAACAAGCCTTGTCTTATGAAGCGGTCACGTGGGTGTTGTTAGTTTATTATTGGCAGTCAACAAAGCTTCTTTCTCAACTGCAAGATCATTAAAATTAGATGTTTGAGACAATTTCCAGCTCCGTAAAATATCTCTATGTTAAGCCAGTATATCTTACCAACCGCATCTTGCATGCTCAATTGAATCTTCCCCCTTTAAATTCGTCGGGAGAACGTCGAGTCATGTTCGTTAAGCGAGGGTTTTAAGGGGGCGTTGTGCCTTGGCAGGGGGCAATACTTTTTAAGCGAACGTCACACCACCTTTCCCCCTTCCCTTCTGTGTTCTCCTATTTTCAACATTGCAACTACTCAGAGTTGCATTTCCTTGTAAGACATAGCATTGTGTTTTTGGATTAGGTGATATTCATTCGTTTGGAGGTCGAGGGTCCTTCCCTTTGGTGTATTCACGTTCTGACGGCGAGATGGGCACTGGTGTTTCGAAAAGGGACTTGGTATAGTGGCAGATACGGGATCGCCTATGTAGCTATAATTGCTTTGGCATAGAATTAAAAGATATTGTAACCAACACTTATCATGTTTCGCGTTGCCCTTTCCTTTTTCTCCTTCAATCTGCTGTCTCGCTAGCAGCCCTTGAGATCAGATTGCTCCTGCAGCATTCCAGGTCCTTCAGCAAATTCACCAAATTAACTACCAGACTCGGCAGGGGATCATCTGAAGCTGGGAAGTTACTCTTATAGATATCCCTAGAATTCCTCAATATTCTATCCGTATCTTTGAGAGGTATGAAAACATCCGCCCCTGGGGAGGATTTTACAGAAAGCACTCCAGGCATTTCTCTGCCGTTGGCTTTGAAACTGATGATTTGTGTCGTCTCGTGGCAGTTTAGAATCACATCGAAAACTGGGGCGGTGGATATGCTATAGTCGAAAGGCTGAACTCCACGCTGTCTACCACTCGCGATGGTGTTGGAAGAATTTGGATGGCTAGAGACCACAAGACCATATACCCAGAGAGCGAGACTAGAATAGTAGAGAGCAATAGCGTTAAACCCCGTTAGCTGTGTTGGTAACAGATTCTGTGCAGCTCTGAGCACTTGTCCTGCATGCCAAATTGCTGCTCTCGACTCTGTGGTTTGACACCAGGCTTGCAATAAAACGTGTGCGTTACGCGCTTCATCCTCGCCGAACTTGCCAGCAAAACGCTGAAGATCTGCTAGAGATACATGGAGCACCATCATGAAGAATTCAGAGAGTAATGTTGCAACGGGAGAATTTTGGGTCAAGGAAGGTATCTTATCAGCTAGATCTAAAAGATCGCGGTAGAGCTCCCTGTGAGTGGTCAGGAGTGAGAGGCGGTGCGTCGTCTTGCTTGCTGGGTAGAAACTTTTAGACTCCGCTAGTGCCCATATTTGATGCCAATAACCGTGCAAAAGAACCACAGTGCATAGATGAATGTCTATGTAATCTTTTAGGGTGTGAAGCAGGTCCGGGTCTTCCAAAATGTCCATAAAGGTGGTCTTCTTGTGAAGTTGCGGCACATGCGCAAGAAAAGCTTTTCTCCATTCTGTCGCTGTTTTGGCCATCCACAACTCACGCGAAGCAGGTAGGCCAAATCTTAGTTCTGTGATTGTCATTAATGGTGGCTTCTGTAGCGCAGCAGAAGCGTGTATGTCATGGAAGAATAAATGAAGGATGAGCCTGTAGAGAACGTCAGATAAATGGTAACAATCGTAGATATCTTAGTTGGAATCTTCTTACCTTTTGAAAGACTCTAGTTCAGCCCACTTCCTCCACTTCAACTCCAACAGTCCTTCTGAGTCATCTTCCCTAGGTGCAGTAGCAAGTGAGTTATGCTGCTCGCTAAAAGCACCAGCACGACGGAGTATCTGATTCATGTTAGCGGAGACTGACTAATTTGACATTCCTTTTGTTGATAAATGTATAGAAAGAGGCAAAGTGTTATAGGGTGTAGACTGGTTAAGACGATTGCTAATCATAGGAGCGCCTACTGTCATCATTGGCTGAGAAAAGCTTTCAGCAATTTCCATTTTTCTTTTGAATCCACACCAAAGCCCTACATCTAGGAATATCATAAAGGCTTGAAGCGACTGTAAGTTACGCGTATTGCTATTGTTTTGTTCCCACTATTCCTGTTAGCTTAAGAGTTTGCAAGTAAACTAGAAATAAGTATTACACACAAAATCTGCAACGGTATGTCGGACAATTTCCTGCAATGCAAGACCCATCTTCCAAATAGCAGGAGTTGATATAAAAATAGAACCTCCAGCAACAATGGCAATCATGAGATGAGGAAGAGCTTTGGTAGATTCCAGAGCTGAATGAATAAATGTGTCGGCCTTGCCGCTTTCCTGGGCAAAGTATACCTGAATTACAGTATTCAACAAAGCCAAGGATGGGAACGAAATGTTTCGAGTAATTACTTTGGGAAGGCTAACGACAAGCGAGAGCATGTCGTCCCGAGTCCGTGTATTTATAGAGCAATGAGAAAACTCAAGAATACTTGCTCCAGGGGAAGCTGGTTCAAAAGCCGCAGGAATGCTACCCTCATTCAACGAGATGTGTTCCAGATCATTGAGTGTCTGATCATTGCTTGTCGGCGTCCACAACCAGGGAGACCGCTCGAAGGCTGCATAGCCCTTGAAGTTCTTTTTATGGGTGATCGGTGCGTTAATCCTGGTTTTAGTTTTGGAGAATGCTTTGTCCTCAATCTCCCCATTGCTCGACATACTATTCTCAAAATCAACGCCTTCGAGATCAATTTCGTACATCCCAAAATCCATATCTTGACCGAAATCTAAGTTCCAAGGCAAAAAACTTTCATCCAAGCTAAGTCCAAGATTCTGGTTGAACAGAGGAAACCCATTATTGTAAATATCATTATAGTCTCCAGGATTTGTTACGAGCACACCACTCGTCAAGTTTGAGTTTCTCATATTTGTGTCTAGAATTGACGCGTGTGATCCATTTAAAGTGAGATAGTCGAGATGTTCATCTACTGGAACATTCTCGATTTCCAGTCCCTCATGAGTAACACTAGCCTGGCTCACTGGAGATAGTTCTGTATCCTTAGCGTTGGAGTTTCCACATGTTACATTACCACTCTGTTCTATTTGTTAGTCTACTTTCAATGTAGAGTGTTACTTGCTAGGTACAAACCTGGATTGCAGGTTCAAGATACGCTCTTGACTGCTGAAAACTACAAGGGATCTTCCTCGATACACACCGTAGACAAGGCTTCTGCTCCTGACACTTGGATTTAGATAAGACACAACCATTGCAGGCGGTAGCAACCCGATCGTATCTAGAGACTCTTAAGGTTTTGTTACTGTTGGCATATCGTTCATGGCTGGCATGGTGACGATTGAGAAGATCCGCACGATTGAAGCTTTTTGGACACTTAGTGCACCTATAGGGGCGCGCATTCTCATGACTTTTCAAATGACGGTTTAGATGGTCGGCTCTCTCATAACTGCGGTTACAGAGATGACAACGGTGCACTGGTATCTGGCCTCCTGGGCTAGGAGAGCTAGAGCTGTCCAGCACTGTCGCCCGAGTACCATGAGTGGCATCATCTGATGTCGTATTCGTAGCCATCCATGCTACTGCAAGACAGTAACGTGACGCTGGGGTAAGTGGATGGTTGTTAAACAAGGACGTGCTTTGCTGTACTGGAATAGTGTAGGGCAATCATTACGGATGGAATGTGGGTGTGGACAGGGTGCACTTGACATAAGGGAGACATTATATCGTTCAGTATAGAATAGGGTGAATAGGTTTGTTGCCGACTGGTTCCTGTATCTCTGGCTACTAAGGGGGACAGACTTCCTTGGTTCGGAGCTCGGAGCATTTTGCTCGGGGTTGGGGGTGTATGGGGTTTGTTCGGGTGGGAGGGGGGACCCGACCGGGAAGAGGGCGGGGGCGGGGGCGGGGGCGGGAAATGAGAGAATGAGAGAATGAGAGGAAAGTGAAGAAAGACAGCTGTCGTGTGAGTATGTTGTAGTGTGTGAGAATCCTGTCACTTGACTAAATACAACATGCCAGTACATGGACATGTCTTACTTAACAATAGCAAACTTATACCGCATACCAGGGAAGCACACCTCTAATCTCCCCACTATGCTCTGTTACCACAACGCGTCTTTGCTATTCCAGCCAGTCTCTTATAACCATGCCTCCTCCAGTGATTCTTGAGTCTTTTCCCAGCTAAATAAGTAATTTTGAGAATGCTCAACCACGGTATTGTTGCTTTTCTGTTTAAAGGTATGCAAGTTGCGATTAGATAGAATATTCTACAGATTAAACTTATTCTAAAACCAACCCAGTTGGTGTTTTCAACTCTTTTGATCCCTCTGCTCCCTCTTCGCCTTCTTCCTTTCCTCTTCCAGCGTCCTTTTGGCTTCCTCTGCCTCAATCCCCGTCTCCGTCATCTTATGTTCTCTCGACAAAACCTTGTCCTGCACACACAAACTACAGAGCAACAACAGCGATGCAAGTATGACGTACAATATCCACATCCCAAACATGCCTTTTAAGAACGCCTTTTGCGCAATCTCACGTACTCCTCCTGGCAATGCTCTGATGGCTTCAACATTGGCTGCTGCATTACTTCCTGTCAGAAGCTCGGCGACTTCATGTCCTAATTGCAAAACCAACGTTGGGTGTTGTTTCTGCATAGAGTTTTGGAAGATTGATGTGCTGATAACAATGTTGATGGATGCTGACAAGTTATTGGCAAAATTAAATGTTGAAGCGGCAACTGCATGATCTTCTTGAGGTGATGAAGCCTGGACGGCTAGAAGTGGGCACTGGAAATTTGGCCCAATCCCGATACCAGCAATGATTTGGAAGATGATGATTTTTGCCCAATGGTAGTTGACTGGGAGTTGGGTGAATAGTCCAAAACCCAGTACCATGATGCACCCACCTATGCGCATGACCAGAAGATATTTTCCAGTTTTACGGACAAGAAGACCCCCGCCAACATTTGAGGAACAGAGAGAAAGCGTAAGTGGAAGCAAATAAACACCAGACATAAGAGGTGAAGCACCTAGGACCCCTTGCAGATATAATGGCAAAAAGTATGCTCCGCCAACCAAGCACATACTATGGAAACAACACACGCCGAGAGCTGAAATGCTTGTCCGATTACTCAAAACTCGAAGCGGCATTATGGGATAATCTGCAATTTTCCACTCCACATAGACGAATAAGGCGGCCAGGATACCGCCTATGATGATAAAGCTGAGAATTATGGGAGAAGTCCAAGCGTGTTCCACACCACCCATCTGGAGGCCGAGAAGGAGGAGAATAGCTCCCGTAATCATAACTATGCTACCCATCCAGTCTATTCTTCTGATCCCATCAGGAAATTTCGTTTTAGGGGTATGAACGTGGAGTTTAAAAATGATGATGAGGGCGGAGATAGCTGTACATGGGACTTAAAAGATTTGTGTTAGTTGTAAATGCGGACCTTCAATAGTTACTTGAGCAGGGCTAGACGTACGATTTATAAAAAAGCACCACTTCCATGATGCCCGGGTGGTTAGAATTCCTCCCAATAATGGACCAATGGCACTTGCAAAAGCCCAAGTCATCCCAATGATACCAAAATATAATGGCCGTTCCCTATTATCTGATCAGTAACTAATTCTGCGAGCGCCACAAAACAATTTGTACCTCATAGAAAATGCATCTGAGATGCAAATTGACACCAAGATACTAATTCCACCACCACCGATCCCCTGCACTGCCCGCGCCATTATCAACCAAATCATCGTGGTCGCTGTCCCGCACAACAGGCTCCCCAGAAAGAAAACAGCGATTGAGAGTAGTAATAGAGGCTTCCGGCCCCATATGTCACTCAGCTTCGCCCATACCGGCGCCGTGACAGCTGTTGCAAGAACATATGCGGAGCCAATCCAGGCGTAGCCTGAGGCGGAGTGGAGTTGGGAGGTTATAACTGGAAGGGCGGTGGTTGTTATAGTGGTGTCGAGGGCGACGAGAAGGTTTGCTATCTGCATTGAGGTCAGTTGTACGATTGAGAGAACTGGTATTGTGCCTGAAATATACACCACATCGTAATTGGCGTGATTTTTTCATCTTACCGACAGAGCTGACATCAAGAGAACGGTCTCGAGTGTACTGCGTGGTGTATCCGGTACTTCATCTCCTACTGCCAAGATCTCGTTGCTTTGTACAGCTTCACAGTTATGGACTGTTTTCTCAGACATGATGGAAGTATTTCGAGAATCTTAGAATACTTGAGATCTGAGCAGATTGTGGGTGCAGAGGGATTGGTCGATGAATGCTTCAGACATTCGAAGTTGACGACGAGCTGTTTCGGCTAACCTTAGAGCATATCAAAATCACCCGGATTGAAGCTTCTTCCTTTACAAAGTATGGTGGATATTTTTCCCTATGAGACAAATCATGATCAACTTAGCCATGACATTGTTACCCTCATAAATTATTCATTCCCTCCGCAATACATTCCGGCCGAGCTCTCTCGCTTAGTATTTTCAAGCGAAGTTCGGCAGGTGGAGCTTCTCGGACGCAGCCCGTTGCTTACAGGACATGGATCGGGCACTAGAAGAAGCCCCTTTTTAGCCGAAGCTAGATTCTATTTTAGCGGCCGAGGCTCGGAGAAAAACACTCTTTACAAACAGCTCTAACCTCGAATAGCTGCTTATATACAATGCATAAGCAAGGGTCCGGAAGACAGGTAGTAAGCATATATCCATTGGGCAATCGGATCTGGTTCGAGCTATTTGTGCAGCATATATTTTCTAGTCTTCATATATATTGTGGCCTTAGGCACCAACAATTTGGCACCTACCTACAATTTGGCTCCGGCACTACTGTATATATCTTTCCACCATGAGAACTTCTTCTGCCCTTAAGACTACACTGAATTCAAGAACCATACATTTATATTCAGGAACCTCCCATATCATTGATAGTAGGGCCATGACAGGATGAAATTTCGCAGATTTCACGGAACACTTATAGATATTAGTTGTAAAATATTGGTGTAGATAGGAGTTCAAGGAGCAGAGGAACGATATACAGAAAAAGAGGGCTGTCAAGATATTCAAATATGCATCTATAATATAAAAGTCAAAATTGTAACACTCAAAGTTGGTCAAGCGAAGAAGCCAAGAAAATACCTATGTGTCGCAAAGCATAAAAATGCAATCAAATCAAATCAAACCGCATTGAGAAAGCGTGTGTTGTTATTAGTTTAACCTTTCTATATTTGTGGAGTTATATAACTTTGACGAGGGAAGGTAGAAGTGGAACATTATGACTACAGACACAATATCGAGCGACCGATAAAAAAGCTAGCTTCGCATCGGGATTGGGCCGTCTTCTAAGGATCTCAAACTTGGGTTAATTATAGCCATGTTTTCATTTTCTGAACGCGTGTAAAATTTGTAAATCAATTCACTATATACATAATTACGAACAATCGATGTATACCCCCCTTTCGAGCACAATTGTACACCTTAGTCCTCGCTACATTATCTTGCTATAGTTACCAGCTCTTGTTTTCCAACAATGTCGTTTGAAAGTATTAGCTCGTTGGCATTTAACCCATAGTGGGCTTGCCAATGTCCTCAACCGCGGTCCATGGTGTAACAAATTTTCTGATCTTCTTCCCGGTGAGATAAACAACAACACCAAGAACGCCGAAGCTCGCCGTGATACCACCAAAAATACCGAATGCCCCGTCATAACCATACTTGGTATAAAGCTGAACTGTGCCATATGATAAACAGAAACTGATGACACCACGCATAGCACAGAGCATCACCAGGGAAGCAGCAGCTCGTGTTGGATAGGCATCAAGCATATATGTGATACTCGCTGTGTTGGCACCAATAAATGTGAAGAAATCTAGATTAATTGGTTAGTGGTTATTCCACACAAGGTATGAAAGTCCTAAATACTTACATCCATTAATTGTGACCACGATTGCCATCCAGTGGTATCTCTCAGGGAAAGCCGCAGCTTGACCATAAATGATAACAAATACAACGCCCAAAAGTAGTGGGACAATCAATGTAAGAAGTCGATGCTCAGGCTCATGAACTCCAGAATTACGACGAGCCATATACTTCACAAGTATATCTGAGCCATAGCCGAGCATTGGAACACAGATCAATGCAACAATAATCTGTCCGGCCATCGCAACACTAATCCACTTTTCCTCCCAGTGGAAAGATCCACCCAAAATGTTGCCGTAGGTCAAACCCATGGCAATATTGACGCCTAGAAACATGCCGTTCATGGAAAATGCCCAAAATACATTGGGGAACCAGAAGAGTTGGAACATGTGCTTAATACAGAGCCATGCCTCGCTCCAATCGGCGTCGTTGACAAATAATCGCATATCGGACATCATGGTACGCGGTAGGTAGTTGACAGTATCGAGAACTCGTTTATCATGAACGGTTATAACTCTATGGAGTTCCTTTGGGTTTTCTGGGTCTGAACCACGTCCACTTATAAGAGAGTTGGGATTTCCGTGCTCCATGGTTGTGCCTTTGTAAGCTACCAAGGGGCGAATATACTTGGTTTCTGGAACGAAGAAGATGGCAAGAACGAGGACCAAGCCACTAAATCCGGCGAACAAATAGTACCAAGCTCTCCAACCCAAGGTTGTTGCGATGTAACTGGTTAGGATTATGAGTGTACCGCTGATCATTGTCTGAATGGATGAGAAATATTGTTGATATCTAGCACGTTCGTGGAGGAAAAACACTTCCTAATCACTCGTAAGTATTTGAAATAAGTTGGCTTTGTCGATAGATACTTACTGAGACCATCAATGGGCATAAGGCTTCACTCTGACCAGCAGCTATGCCAAGAACGCAGCGAGCAGCTAAGTGCCAACTGTAGCCAGTGTTGGTAGCACAGAGAATCAATGAAACGACCTGAAGAACGGCAGAGGCAAGAAATACTGGTCGACGGCCAATGGCGAGTGTGATAGGCATTGAAATGAAGTTGCCTAGGCCCATGAACAGAGAAGGATCTGCTGTGATGAGCGAGATGAGTTGTCCTAAGAGCGAGTTACTTACAAGTCATCAAGGCGGAGATATCATCGTAAGTTCGTCCTTCTGCAGCATAACTGGGAATGAAGTAAGACAGTAGTGCCCCCAAGCCAGACACTGCTGCAAGTCCCATGGTAGAATCTAGAGAGCCATTAGAGCCAGTTCTGTGTCAAGATTCTAAACTCAAGGTGGACTTACACATGCAGGTGATGGTCAAAATGAGAAGCTTATGCCAAAGAGGAATGTTAAGAGGATCTCGTGGATCATCAGTGGGTATCGGTATCAGGATAACTCCGGCATCGCAAGTGAGTTGAACCGTTCCATCGTGCTTCTTTGAAGAACTGTCGTTGGCAGGGTTTGGACGAAACTCGATCTCTTCGCTAGTGGAAGCTTTGTTCTTGATGTCCTGCATAGAGGGCGAGGATTAGTGCTTAGGAAACACTGTCAACTCTTGACAAACTTGAGTACTGTTATGAAAGAATAGTGAAAAAGATAAGCTCTCAGGTCCGTTCGTTACACTCGCTCCTTCAGAAGGAGAAGATAGAATTGTATGATAATGATGGTAGATGATTTCTGGAACTAGGAGGAGCAGCAGCAACGGCGCTTTAATATATATTGATTCGCATCATAGCTCATGCTTACATTGAAACATGTACTGTGTATATGCCCGGGAGTATGGTTTGGTTTGTGGGGAATATGGGGAAGATGGGGAAGATGGTGCGTGCGAGAGCCCAGAGACCGGGAAGTGGACACTAAGCTATAAGTAGCTTACATCAGAATATAGTAGACTCTGGGCTGCACTGGAATAGAGCGTGGAAAGCATGGAGAGTCAGAAGACTCCGGAAAGAGGGGATGGAGATATCTTCGGAGAGGGTTGGCTATTGATTTAACTAACTTTAGATCCACGACCAAAGGAAAGCCACAAGTAAGCTTTTCGGGGACTATACTTTTCGGAGCTCGATTATTCGGCCGCCAATTCACTGCCCGTGGGTCGATAGGTCCCGCCGCCCCCGCCGCCGGCCCCGCTGCCGCTCCCCGATGTACTGTACAGGAACAAACACGGGGTAGCTTCATTTAGATAGCTCGATAGGAAGACATCTAGCTTTCTTAACTAAAGAAGAGTAATTGTTCATTTATTCTCTTCACTAAACTCCATAAATTCATTCTCCAATTTCATAGTGAAGTCTTATATAGCATCTCCTGTACACCACAACACTCACAATCTATCTTTCGGACAGCCACCCCCACCAACCACCACCATGCCTGCTCCAGTTCAAATTGCACGCAAGCGGATTGCAGAGCCCAAGATTGGCGAGAATGGCTACCAGGGTTTCCAGCCAGGCAAGACGGAAGTCTTGCCCGCTGGTTGGAATGGCCACAACGCAAAACCCCTGAAGAGCGACATCCGCGTGCATCATGATGTCGAAATCGTGGTACGAGATGGCTGTAGATTATATGTTGACATCTTCCGACCGGAAGGCGTGTCGGAAAAGGTTCCCGCTATCTTGAGCTGGTCTTTCTACGGCAAGAAATACAGTGCTTTGGAAATGCTTCCGATGTGTGTTTGGAACTGTTGTGTGCCTAGATCCGATCTCAGTGGCATTGAGAAGTTTGAAGGTTTAGATCCAGAGACATGGTAAGCCAGTTTAAAAGCAGAAAACTTCTTATTTCCGTTAATCCCTCCAACTCTACGTGCTTTCATAAATTATAAAGTAAAACGGAAAACTGATTTTGGTCTTTTTTCAATAGGTGCCCCAAAGGTTATGCAATTGTTAGTGTCGACACTCGTGGAGCGGGAAACAGTGATGGGGAGATTGCCGTCATGGGCCAACAAGATGCAGAAGATGGTTACGATGTTGTTGAAGCTATCGCTAAGATGGATTGGTGTAATGGATCGATTGGTATGGCAGGCAACTCCGCACTTGCCATTTCTCAGTGGTTCATAGCAGCGCAACAGCCTCCTTCTTTGAAAGCTATTGCGCCATGGGAAGGATCAGGCGACCTCTTTCGTGAACAGTTTTGCCGCGGTGGTTGGTTCTCTATGAGCAACTTCGATTTGATTGGTAAAGCGATTGTGCGAGGTCAGGCTCATTCTGGCTTGGAGGACCTCGAAGAAATGTACAGACGCTCGCCTGTGTCTGGACCGTATTGGGAGGATAAGCGAGTTGATATGACTAAAATAAAATGCCCGGCATACATTCGAGGGTCTGATGTTAGCTCAATCCACACTATGGGGGCCATCCGTGGATACCTTGAGCTTCCTCATAGTGAGAAGTGGATCCATTGGGGAAGCAACCAAGAGTGGTATGAGCTGTATAGCGTACCTCATGCTATGGATGAACTGACCATGTTCTTTGATCGATATCTGAAGGGAAAGGAGAATGACTGGCTTAAGACTCCCAAGGTCCGCTGGTCTGCGCTGCAATTTGGAGATCGCGGTGCAATCGATGATATTGTTCTGGAGGATTTCCCTGTTCCAAGCACCAACTACCGACAGTTCTTCCTCGGGGATAGCAAACTCCACGATGAGCCTCAAGACGTCTCCTACAAGCTTTCTTATGACTCCGAAAAGCACGAATCCTTCGTCGAGTTTAAACACATTTTCGACACAAAGGCGCGCTTGATCGGTCTCCCCAAAGCTATACTCTATATGTCCTGCGATGACCGCGACGATTTCACCGTCTTCGTTATCCTCCGAAAGAAGGACAAGAATGGCAAGGATCTGATGCATTTGAATTTTCCCTTCAAAGCAGTTCCCGTGAAGAGCATTGATGAGATAGAAAAGAAAGATCAAGCTAGTCTCAATCTTCATCTAGGGTCGAGTGGTATTTTGCGTGCTTCACAACGTGCTATCGATCCCTCGCGTAGTATTCATCCCCAGTTCCCGTTCCATCCGCACACAAAACAGGAAAAGATACAACCAGGAACGGTTGTGAAGTTGGAAATTGGCATTTGGGCGATGGGCGTTGACTACGATGCCGGAGAGTCGATAAGTGTCAGGGTATGTTCCCCCCCCTGATTTTGTCCTTCACTCAATATGACTAACTCTGCCACCCAGATTGGAGGACAATTCCCCGGTATTGATGAATACAAGAGCTTTTCTGGACCAAGACCGGAGCATGAGTTGAATAGGGGACTGCATTTTGTTCACTGTGGTGGAGAATATCCCAGTTCTGTTATCTTGCCGTTTATATGATCATGTTTGCCTTTTGGTCCGTTGTGTCAGATATATTCATTATAAAGCTAGAAGAGTATAAGCTTTGAGTATCTAGTTTGCACTGGCAAGTAGCTCCTTGAAATATGAAATAAATATGACCGATAAAATGTTATGTTTTGCTGTATAATATTGGAGTATAATATTGAAGTTCTTATGTAAGAAAGTGATATGTTACTGGAAGCAGAAATTCTAGAGAATGTAAACATTAGTTGTATGACTTGAAACTTATGGATAACTGGAAGCCTCCCCATCACAGTGTTTCATATCAAAAAGCTTGTCTACGTTAGATGCAAATAACTTGTTGGGCAGATTTTCCAATCTATATGCCTAAAACCTTACCCAGCTACGATTAATAGATGGCAATCTGCTAGCTAGTCAATTTACGCTCGGTCGAATTTCTGCTATTAGAGATATCTAGTTTAGGCATCAATAATTTTCAACGATATCAAACATACTTCACAAACTTTTATACGGTGGAATGCAATATCAAGTGTTTCGAGTCATCTGGGAAGCATTTATGGTAGAAATTTGTTTAAAGTGATACCTAAATACAGAACATGCTACCTCAAGAACAACTTACACATCTTTGCAGCTCTTAATATGCCTTGACTCCCGCCAGGCGGAGAACCTGGTCAGTAAGCTCTGGCTTCTCAAAAGGCTCGCTCCTGTTCTTTGGGCAGGGCTCGCCCTTCCTCATCGGTATTTCGGTAGCAGGACGAATATTACTGATAGTGTTAGCAGAGGATCGAAATACCTGAAGACTATCCCCCCACTCACCAGTGAGGCCAATGCGTGGTCCCAATATATTTGTTAAAGCACTCCTTCTTTATGTCCAACTGCTCCTCAGTAGCAAACTTTTTTGGCGTCATGCAGACATACTGTACATGCCTGATCTGCTCTCCTTCCGGCAAACATGCATAATGCATTGTACGGCTATCCCATAGAACAAAATCACCAGGTTCCATGTCTATTTTAACCATCTCACAGCCTCTGCTTTCGAACCATTTGAGATCTTTGGGGTTGAAAAGAAAGAGATCCATGTATTTGATTTCTGGTGGGGGTGCATCTTCGTGGTCTCCGGCTTCTCGTTTCGAAGAGAAAAATTCATCGAAGAGTAGGGAAGAGCCTTTCATTAGCATGAGTCCACCATCTTTAGGACCATTGGGTGCGTAGTTCAGGAGGCCTTGAACGGCTTGCATGCTATGTTGTTGTCAGATCACTGAATATAACGATTAATAAGCTGTTAACTCACCCTTTTCGCTCTGGATTTTGATCACAGTGAGGCCAAGGGCTCCAGTTGAGATCTTTCCGTCGTGGTAAAGAGATGTTCATGCCATCAAAGGAGCAGAGAAGCTCCTTGGTGCCCCATAGCTTCTCGAAAATCTCAACCACCGCGGGCTCAGATCTTGCTTCCCAGGCCATCTTTTCGTGAGTTGAACCATAGCCATAGTACATTCTATCTTTGTTAGCCCTATAAGAACATATGTTTGTTTTTCAGAGCTAGGGAAGAGAACTGACCCTCCTTTGAAGCTGACCGGGAGGTGATCAGCATTCCATGTGCTCTCATCATTCTCGTCAAAGCCAAGTTCGAAGTTGTGCAGCCATTTAAGCTGCTTTTCTTGATAGTATGCAGCTCGTTCTGGAGTAATAACATTCTTGAGAACGACGCATCCATTCTTGTGAAACTCGTCTCTCCAGTCGTCGAATTTCATGCCAGAGAAGTCAACCAAGTCTTTAGGCTTGCTGAACCGGGAGACGTTTTCCGTCTGGGTCTCAGTCTGTGTTGTAGACATGATGAAAAGTATTGAATTATCAAGATTCACAGTGCAGAATTCTTTCAAACAAATTAATATATGGTGAAGATGTAGTGATCTTGGAAGAAGATGAGGCTGTTTATATAAAGTAGCTGGGAAGTTTGGCTCAAAGGTTTTTTGTCAGCTACAAGTACTGATCGGCGCAATTCGTCCCCCTGAACCCTCTGTGGGGTATAGGTCTAAATTGCGGAGGCCAACGCGGGGCGGACTAGAGGTGGGGGTTACACCACAGGTGACAGGTTAGGTTGCAA
>Ga0247734_1001676_pt1 | contig 16306 bp, 13 predicted proteins | sample UWRJL103311B2_FD_180933 | JGI IMG/M metagenome (GOLD analysis project Ga0247734, IMG submission 180933) | Plant litter microbial communities from Arlington Agricultural Research Station in Wisconsin, United States - UWRJ-L103-311B-2 | ecosystem: Environmental > Terrestrial > Plant litter >... | reverse complement strand
GTTTCGTCCGGAAAGTTGTTGATCTTACGCTGAAAGCATCGCCAGTTGGATCTGGAAGATGCGAGAACTCTCCGCCTTCCTCTCCTCGATTGCTCTGTGAATGCGGTCTCGAGAAGTCATCCAAGCCGCCGCGGTCTTGACTCTGGATAGCTTGTCGTATCGAGTTCCACCCGTAACAGCAGCAACGCTCCTACTCAGTTCACGATCCATTCTTCGCATCCGCTGAAGAGCGGCCGAATACAAGCCTTGGAAATACTTGAAATCCCCGCTACCATATTTGCGTTCCGGCTGTCGAATCTGGGAAGCTAGGTGGGCGTTGTTTAGCATGTCCGTTTCTGTCTCCAGAAAGTCGATCTTCTCCAGAGCGTCGGAGACCTCTGCTTGTGTATCGATAACGTTCCTAAGCGTGATGGAACGGGCATAGAAGCCTGCTAAGACTGCCGCTACAAAGGTTAATATGCCGGTAATGTTGGCCGCAATCGATAGAGCATTATCGTCCGCCATCTCTAGTGGCATCTCAACATGAAGAGCGGACAAGATGTCTCCGCTGCCTTGGTGCGGGGTCTCTTTAGACTTTAAAGGATAATAATAATTATGGAGCGGACACCAAGGTGATCAGCGACGTATGCTTTGCAGATCGCTCAGGGGCACAGCGACACAGCCATCACAATCCCTGTGTTGCGTCGGATATACTCCTTACTGATGATCACCGTAAATTTGTGGTACGGAGTATGCCTCCGAGGCCTCTAGCCGATTCACGGTTCCATACTGTAGATACGTTGTACATAGGCAAAGAGGCTCAAGGGCTCCGCTGTTCTTTTACCGCTTCCAAAGAAAAAAAAATGACTTTGACTTTCGCTAGAAAGAAAGCCAACCTTTACTAACACACGTCAATGTCAAGTGACACTAACTAGCTTACAACTAAGTTTTCCCCTTCACCACACCGCACCACACCACACCATCTGGAGAACAATTGATCAATAATTTTGCTACTAGAGTATTAAAGTTTCCGGCCATTGTCTACTCTGGTTATGTTGGGTGTGGCATTAACAACATGGATGCACGGCGACTAGTCCTGAACTTGAAGCGAGAAAGGGGCGAGGCGACCGACGACGGACATGAGGGGCCTCTAGTCAACGTACTTGTAAAAGAATACGAAGCAAAAGACTAAACCCGCAATTTATATAGCTTAGGGGATTACACGTAAGAAATGGTTTAATTTACGGCATTATTTGTATGATTCATAGACGCAATAATTCTGAGTTATGGTATAACTGGTGTACCCATCATTCAACACTGAACTCCCCCTGGCTGTGTGAAAACCATCCAAAGCGGACCTCACATTAGGCCAACCCAAGTGGTCTTCTAGAGTAAATAACTCTTGCAGCAGAAATACATTGAATGTGACCTCGTACGAGCTAGAAATTCCTACATTGATCGATACAGCTGACAGCATCAACTCCCATTCATCACCCAGTTTCTGCGAGAACTTTTCAATCAAATACTTTTGAGATAACTGAGACACCCGAATGATTAACAACCTGTACCAAGGTTACTAAGTCAACTTGAGCTGATTATACCCCACTTGACATCGCGCACGCTGAACTTCTCCTCTTCTATACGATGCCACCATACTAGCAGACGAGGAACGAGGACTAGATATGGTAGAATTTATTCTTAATAATGCTAATCCAATCGTCCAAGCTCGGTGAACAGCTCCGCATCTCTGCCCAGCATCTCTTCCGTCCGTAGGATTAAATCCTTAGGGAGTATGAATAGAGAGCACCACCGTCAAGTGGGTCACCAGTTTTGTTTTTGTGAATAGCATTATAATATGGGTTGAAGAGATTAGCTGTCAGTTTTATTGATTTCCAGGTAACTGAAGATGAGTTTGAAACGCGTATATCGAGGCGTATGGTGAGTTCAAAGTACCTTCAGAGGCAGTGTTAAATATATCATTTGATATGAGTGCCTACGCGCACTCCATTTAAGGCCATAGCGAGGATCTAGATCGTCGCGCTAGCTAAGTGGAGATAAGCTGGAAGAATCTGACCCCCAAGATGAAGTATTTATTATTAGCGCAAGGAAGCTGTCTTCTTTCTGTGGAGCTGCTAGATGTCTCACTCGTTAGACGGCCTGTAGCCAGATCTCAATGATATTTTAGGTGAAGAAGGATCAAGGTTAAGAATTTGGAACTAATCCCCGCCGTTGTTTGAGATTTTCTAACTAGTATTGACAAGATATCATATGTATATTGCTTGGCAATCTATATCGCGTGAAAAATGAGCTCAGATTCATCATGCCAGCCCAGAGCATCTTCCAGAAAGGATGGCTCTATTCCTCATTCCTCTGCACCACCATTCAGTCAAATATATACTGGAAGAACTGAATATGGTATTAATTTCCGCTACAAAGGAAATAGATACAATCGAGTACTTGGATCTGTTTCTTGAAAAACATTAGGAAGCATATTTTGCATTCCCTTGACCTCGGGCTACTTATGGAAAAGCACAGATATTCTATCCATGTAAGAATATAAAAATTATAATAAAAACGCTGGGAATTGTGAAATTCCATGAGACAATTCTATGGGAGAGTAAGCTTTTGGTGACTGGTCATTCAACAGAGAATCAGCATAGAGTAGTTCTATTTCATTCAAAATGTTAGAAGACCTGTCACCAATCTATCTATAAAGCTAATAGCACGTGAAGCAAAACTTGCCATAATGCCTTATAAAAATACATGCAATTGATACAGGTTGTAATACTAAGTATAAAGGATTAATGCTCTATTTGTTTACCTAAACAAATCACAATCAAGAGAACACCTTGCTCAGGACTTCGTGCACTGTTTTCCATAGCTATGAGTGTTAGTAGAGACTCACATTAAAGTGACCTTCAACTTACACTAAAAATGATATGATGCATGACTCAGACGTGATAATTACCTTCTTTTCGGCTTAGCGAGCCTACCCCTTTTTAGCCGAGATTTCTTGAACAATTCTACATACCTACCTCCTTTAGCATTAACCGAGAAACTTCATAAAGATGGTCAATGTTTCGTTCCAAGAAGATGTTCGTGCTTATTCTTCACAAATTCATTAAAGACAAGTTTACAATTAGAAAGTCTTAATCAGCGGCGTAAATCTTCAGCCTCATTTGTATTTGACATCAGATTTTAATGCCTGAAAACAAACAGCACCGGTTTCGCGCTAGTAAACCGCCCCACTAATTGGCTATTCTTCTCGTGAGTCTTCGACCCAGTCTCAACAACATCACGCAATCTTTTGCTCAACACCACTTAAAAATCACAATGGCACGGACAAAAAAGAAGGGCTACAATGGCAGCAACGAAGAGGAGGCTAAGAACAAGAATGAGAGGTAACTTCAGAATCATTCAAATGAGGGCATCACTCTACTTACCGAAGGAATAGGTTTGGCGGTGGCTGCGGTTTGAGGGATTTGTGGAAGATAAAGACGGGTGGGATGTAAGGTATGCTCATCATACTTTCCTCTATCATTACTGCTAGATTAAAGAGATACAATGCTAACAAGTATGAATCATAGTTAAATAGTCATCGTCTTATTTAAAATCATTAGGAGATTCCCGAACTAATGAATTCCCACAGGAAGAACAAGGCTACGTCGAATACTATTGCTCAATCACGCCAAATGGACGTTCGAAGCCGCGATAACACTTACGAACTTGATTTCCAGCCTAGGGTCATCTGTCTTCAACCAGTAACGCGCGAGTCTCAAAAGCAGAACCTGCTGCGTGACAAGCGAGCATCTCGCCGTGACACCCCTTTCATTCTCGCGGAGACTACTGATCCTCTATTTACGGAAGAGATTGACAGCAAGGCAGAGGCTTCCGGTAAGACACAGAGCTCTGCTGAGGTAGCGAGTTCTGGCCATGTGGACAAGGCTGAGAAGCAGATGGAGAACACTGTGTGAGTATCCCAAGCAATTCAAAGGCTTACAGAATGGCATTTGGGTGGCAATTGCTGCTTCTAATTTTATCTATCATACTACACACAAGCTAATCTGTGTGTGCAGAACCAATACAGTAGCACATGAAATTGAAGCACCTCCAATTCCAGACCGGTCCCCAAACCAGCCAAAACCTTACAAGTCCATTAATGGTAATGTTCGACGATTAGCGTATGTGCCATATCAACCACTGTGAGGACTCAACGTCCAACGCACTTTCCTTTTAGCAACTAGTATATCTCTACATCATATTCTCTACATAAGTACTGATTTTTGGCCAGCTCCTCCATCCAAACCTATGCAAGCGTAGCTGTCACCAACACCAATCCAGATACCATTCGACAGGCATCACGAGAGGTGCGTGAGGCAGCAGAAACACGTGATATGGAGGACTTGTTTGGGGGTAACATTCACCAAGGTGTTACGGAGAAGGAGATTGAGGAGATTTTGGCAAGTGTATCAAAATATTAGGTAAATTGAATTGAAGAGCTTTAAGTAGTGCGGCTGGAATTCTCCTTATTCTCAAATCAAACCCTTTGATTGGCTTGAGAAGTGCACCACGTGCAACTGCATCCAAAGTACAGATCCTTTAACCAAACTCTCTGATATACCTAGATGTTGTAAACTTGAGCTATCTAGGGATATCTAAATAAGCTTATACATGTATCAAACTTTACGAAATGTACAAGTCTAATCTTTAGGCCAATATTCCGCAATATCTTAAAAAAGGCTACCCGATATTTGCAGTTGTACAGAATACTCATGGCCGTTTACAGGACTAGATAAATTAAAAGTACTATGAAGTTTTTATTTAATAACTACGTACGACTTATTTGACCAGTTTTTAAATTGAAGTATTGGAAGTACTTCGACTAATATCTGATTTTGAAGTATTTACATTAGCTTGACATGAGAGATGAGCTTAACCAAAAATGGCATGTTCTAAGCCTTAAACAATTGTACGGTACATATTGGTAGACTCTTTGGATCTAAATTGTGCTGACAAATACGCGGGGGGTGTGGTAAACATAATATGAGATATCTCTAAAAGTCACTGACACAGATGCAGATCTAGGTATGTAATATACGAGTATAAATTCTTCCGTTTTACATTAGAATCTTAAACTATGCAACGTGACCGAGAATTGGAACTTCGTTTTCTAGAAATAAAATGGCTTAAGTAGAATGTAATTACACATTGGGTAAATGCAACAAGAAACCCCCTAAGAGGTGGGACCAACCTCAGGGTTCAAAACATGCAAAAATACCAGCAGCCAATGTCGCCAGGTAACCAATCATCAAGATACTCAGCTTGAACTTTTGGAAGCGACTAACAGAGCAAGTTGCAACTACTTCTCAATTATACAGGCACCATAATGGATTAAGCTGTCTTTGCATCATCATCTTTTTAGATGTCAAGTAGGTGTTCTGAGGCAGTAATAATGGAAAATGGAGAGAAGAGGCAGTCTAGCGGTTGTGAGAGATTATGAAATAAAAAGAAAGGGAAAAGTCTTCAAGCCAATGATCTGTGGAATATAGGGGATCTGCATGCATGCAATATATATGGATGAGACGGTTGTTATGGGGATAAGAATATTTAGTGGAGCTGAGTTAAAGCATCAAACGTCCTGTGGAATTGTCAGTATAGTGTTACTTGAATTCTGGGCAAAGTTTGCCCCCAATGCATCTTCACAAAGGTACTCAAAACGGTGTCGAACTGGGAAATCTGCACGGGAGCGACAGCCTCACCCTTAATCCTTCACCTTTCAGGCTGCAAAGTGAATAAGAAGCAATGTTTAGCCTCTTCAGTTCCCATTACAAAGACGAGTTGCTATTACGAAGTGAATGATTGATGATAGCTTGAAGTGTATCATAGCCCTAAAGTGGTCTCACGTCTATATATACAAGTCCGTAAATCACAACTATCTACACTCCCAACTCAGTTGCATGCTTCTCATTTCTCAGCACATACCTATATCTCGCCTTTCCATCTTCCATATCCACCACTGCCTGATTCGCCTCTCCCATGTCTCTAACAGTCACCCAAGGCTTAATTCCTTTCTCAGCCGCAAACTCCAACATCTCCGATATCTCCTTTACGCTTCCGATACTACTGCCGCCCATCTTACACTGTTTGGCGATCAAAGCAAATGCACTGAAACCGGGGAATTTATCCTCGGGCGCGCCAACTTGTATAAACTCTCCTCTTGTCTTCAAGAGCTTGAAATATCCTTCAAGGGGCATATCTGGAGAAGAGACGGTCGAAACGATGAGATCGAGGGAACGGGAGTGGGTTTTAGCCCATTTAGGATCCTCGGATGTAGCGATGAAACGAGTCGCACCCATTGCGAAGGCATCTTCCTTTTTAGCGCTGGTTCGAGAGATGGCAACCACTTCATCCGCTCCCAATGCTTTGGCAAACATCAAGCCAAAATGTCCCAGTCCACCAATCCCCACAATCCCCACCCTCTTTCCCGGACCCGCACCATTTTTCTTAAGTGGTGAGAAAACAGTGATGCCACCACATAACATCGGCGCCGCATCTTCTAGTTTCAATGCATCGGGGATTTTAACAGCGAAATGAGCGGGAGCACGACAGTAATTTGCATAGCCACCATAAGATTTTGATCCGTCGGAATATTTGCCGTTGTATGTACCGACCATGCTTTTGAGACAGTAGCATTCTTGACCATTCAGACATTCTTCGCAGTCGAGGCAGGATCCGGACTGAGCACCTACTCCTACCTTGTCATTCAACTTCAGATGCTTGACATTGGATCCAACCTTGACTGCGGTGCCGACGATTTCATGACCTACGCAGCAAGGGTATAGTGTTGCTCCCTTGGAGAAGTATTAGTCTTTGAATTTGGAAGCTTTGATTTGGAGCAATTGAGAGGGATGACAAACCCAGCCAGATCGTAGAGTATGAATATCGGAACCACAGATGCCACAATGTGTGATTTTTATATCGACATCATCTTCCGTCCATGTCTTTGGTTCGTATTCTTGCCACACCATTTCCCCCTTTGCCGCATTCTTGTCTAATCCCATCCATCCCTCAAACTTATAATCTTGTTTGCCACCCATATTTCTTATCTTGCTGTGGGGGTTGTTACTTGGCGAAGCTGCTGGAAGTGGCGATGACTGTGATAAGTGGTTTGCAAGTGTTTGAAGACGATCTGTAGCTGATTCCACCGTACTTTTTGTGGGAGAAGCCATTTTATATTAAAACCACTTGTCTGGAAGATGGGAAGGACGTCACTGTTGAAAAGTGGATTGGGATATTTAACACCGACAGCTTTATCTTAGGCAAGGGGTTTAAATCTTATTATCGAAGCCTTAACACCGGTGGCTTCCAGAACGATAGATATGATATCCAATCCAGAGTGACACTTGTAGGGGACAGCCCACTTGGTTGCCGGCTTGGAAAATTATTTGATGATGTAGCCGTGGTAGTTTGAAGCTAGCCTGACAGAGCTTTTTGAGAGCTTGGTAATAGATGGGAAAAAGAGTCTAGATTTAGATAATGAGGTAGTGGATGAGGATTGGGATTTGAAATAGGAAAATTTACTAGAAGAAATATCCAAAATCTACTTACTTATTACCCTTTTGCCTGGTTCTTGGGTCTTCGGCAGCTTGGAGTAACGTTATTGGCCGAGCCGAGGCGAGCCGAGGCACAACAAAATGGAGTTTTCAGAACATTTTCTCTCATCTGTATGTATGTAGCTAGTGATGTGAGCATTATAAGATAGGCTGTCCATATCGCCATATCGCGTCTTGCGATATTGTTGTTCATTCACTCTGCTTTATTTTCTTGTAATTTGGATATGTAAAGTTGGAAGCGTAAATGAATTTACATGTAAAGAATAAAGTTTGAAATAAGACATGATCTGATCTTCAATCATGGACTTTAATTTATGGAAATACACTAATGCACGAAATCAGGCCAGTTAACGTGGTAGCAGCTACCCAAGCCTTTAGAGTTCATTGCTTTTCATGCATGCCAAAATAGCTACTGGATCTTGACAAGTATAGCTTGCAATAGCCATATTTGCATAGCTAAGTAAAGATTGCACAGGCTTCCAAGCCTTCGAATAGTATTGCTTGATGGTTCATCTGTGGGAGGTAAAAATGACGCAAACGATACCACTTGAAAAAGAGCCTATACAGAGCTACGCCTCTCACATTAATCATAATAAATGCGCTATCCCAACATCTCAAATATGAGCAGATCTACTCACAAACCTTCCAAACTACCTGCCACCCTGAGAACTGGAGGCCCATCATTAACCCACTGCTCCGGCCACTTCTGCCTAATCCTCTCCATTTCCTCCGTCCAAATCCTCACCGTCCTCTCTCTCCACTCACTCGGTAACATCTTCTCATGCGTTTTCCCTCCCAAAAGCACCACCACATCCCTCAAATGTCGGAATTGAACCATATTTTTAGGAATCCATCTCGCATCCTGCCCCATTGTCTTCCAATACTCAAACCTCTCTTTCCGCCACCACTTGTACGGCGGTAACGCAATCTCCGTACCAATTATCACTCTACTCATGTCGGGTAGTTGCTTAGACATGATGTTGACAAAGTGGTGCAGTTTTTGGATGCTGTCTGAGGAAGCAATGCTCATGTCTACCATCAACGCATCGACGGCGGGATTGATGAAGACACCGGTGCGGTAGGGGAAAGGGTAATCTGCAGAGTAGATATCGTCCCACGGACCTGCCTTTTGACCTGGGCGGAGGATAGGGGGTTTGGTGTGAATTGCAAGGGGAATACCGTTTGAACCAGTGGCGGGGTGACCGTGGATGGTGTATTCCGCCTCCAGGTATTTGTTGTAGAGGTGACGCGTTGCATCTCGGCTTTCATGGCATACTGAGAATGCGGCTGGTGGTGGGACAGTGTGCATTGAACCTATTGGATATTGGTTAGTGATTTTTTCCTTCTTGAGTGATCTAACAAATGAGGATTGGCGAATATAGGATAAAGTTGGCCAACAACAAGATCTATGATTCTTCTGATCCATGTCGGTATCACAGTAAAGAGTAAGAACTTACTGGGTGGAGAGTAAGTGCATTTGCATCTCCCTTCCGTGCTACAAGTCAAGATAGCCATCGTATAGAAGAAATATCTTGGATCTATCTCATTCTCAATATCACTTTCCTCATCCACCACTTCATCCTGTACCTCGTCGCTAGTAATAGATTCCTCACCATCACCATCATTCAAATCCACAGTCGTCACCTGTTCTACTACATCGCTCTGAGCGCCACTATCATTCACATGCGTGGTTTCTTGATCCCCGTCACTTTCCTGAGCATAAACCTCAATGTCATCCACTCTATGCGGATACTGTCTCAAATGTAGAGGGATAACTCTTTGTTCAAGAGAGTGAACCCATATTTGATCCCGTAACTCAGCAGGCAGTTCCGAGAATCTTGGGAATGCAGCTGAAGTCGCATTTGACTTAGAAAGCGCAGGTCGTAAAGTTAACCAGGAGTGGGCTTTGGCGGAAGTGCTCCAGAATTTCTTCATTATGGAGATGGGGACAAAAAACAGCAAATGTTCCAAATTGACTAAACTTCGATGACTTTTTATTTTAAGATGAGAAGAGGAATCAAGTAGACACAGATCTGTCTACTTATACGAGACGTACGTCATCAGAAGGAGTCAAAGGAATATTTCACAATTACTCTCACTGCCTGTTATCACATCACGTGACTTTAAATGTTAGAGGTCTTTTTCCGTACGACCGGCTAGTTCTGGATTGCTTACTTTAAATGTTTAGAATATCAAGGATATGTGTAAAATTTGAGACAAGTTCTAGAAAAGAAGCTGAGTTGGAGCTTTGATTTGGGTTTACATCCACTCTAGCTAGCCACACCTGAGCCTCAAGATTGAGGCTCTGAGCTAATCCCGTTTCGGGGCTGACTTAGCATTTGGAGTCGCGAATCCCCAAGAAATAAAGACGGCCTAGAAAGTCAACAGCTTGTCCTGTCAACTGCTCAGCAACACACCTCACATTGTACCAGCACCTATTTATCAACTGCATATAGATCGCCGAGCCTGCCAGTGATTTCATGCTATTCAGCTTCCATTTTTGAAGCAATCGCGTCTCTGGGCGACGTGCTCCAAGAGCAAACCTCACCCCTTTGCCTTTGCGCCACCACCCACTGCCTATCGAACGATTTTTGCTTTGGCGCTGCTTTCCTCCGAGCTTGATCCAATATGGCCGAAGAACAATATGAAGAGGGTTATGAGTACGATGATTACGCGGAGGACGATGGAGGGATTACGGCCGAGGATTGCTGGACGGTCATCTCTTCGTTCTTTGATTCCAAAGGCTTGGTTTCCCAGCAGTTAGACTCCTTCGACGAGTTCATGATGACCACCATGCAAGAGCTTGTAGAAGAGAGCTCGCTGGTTACCTTGGATCAAAATACTCCTCCCTCGTCTGACGAAAACCCCATTGCCCTTCGAAGATACGAAATCAAGTTTGGTCAGGTCTCGCTCTCTCGACCCGCAATGACAGAAGGAGATGGAACCACACAAGTCATGCTGCCGCAAGAGGCGCGTCTGCGTAACCTTACATATTCGAGTCCCCTTTACGTGGATATGTCAACAAACGTTACGGTTGCTGTTGAGCGCCCTGTTCCCCTCAACGAATTGGATGAGGAGCAAGAGGAGGAGATGGCCCGTACAGGAGAGCATCCTACACGACTGGTATGGGAAGATGAAGAGGGTGGTCAGCTTGGTCGATCGACTAAGGATGAACCTGACAAGGTGTTCATTGGCAAGGTGCCGATCATGCTTAAATCTTCATACTGTATTCTGAAAGACTTGGACGAGTCGGAACTTTATGGCTGGAATGAGTGTCCTTATGATCAGGGTGGATACTTCATCATTAACGGTAGTGAAAAGGTTCTGATTGCCCAGGAGAGAAGTGCGGCAAATATCGTCCAAATCTTTCAAAAACCCCCACCAGCCGCAACACCATACATCGCCGAAATCCGCAGTGCTCTCGAAAAGGGATCCCGACTTATCTCTTCATTGACAGTCAAATTATATGCAAAGGGTGACGGAGGAAGAGGCGGCTTTGGCCAAACTGTCAAATCGACCTTACCGTACATTAAACAGGATATCCCGATTGCAATTGTGTTCCGAGCCCTCGGTGTTGTGTCCGATGAAGATATTCTGAATCATATATGCTACGACCGAAATGACACACAGATGCTGGAAATGCTGAAACCGTGTATTGAGGAAGCATTTGTAATCCAAGATAGGGAGGTGGCACTGGATTACATTGGAAGACGTGGTAATTCACCACAGTCGATTCGAGAGAAGCGAATCAAGGCTGCTCGGGAAATTTTGCAAAAGGAGCTGTTGCCTCATATCTCCCAGAAAGAAGGTAGCGAAACCCGGAAGGCCTTCTTCTTAGGTTACATGGTCCACAGGATGCTTCAATGCGCTCTTGGCCGCCGGTCAACCGATGACAGAGATCATTTTGGTAAAAAACGGTTAGATCTCGCTGGCCCACTGCTTGCCAAGCTGTTCCGGGGTCTTTTCAAGCGCTTGACTCAAGACGTCTACAAGTACCTCCAAAAATGTGTGGAGCAGAACAAAGAGTTCAATCTAACACTCGGAGTAAAGTCCACTACCATTACAAATGGTCTCAAATACTCGCTTGCTACTGGAAACTGGGGAGATCAAAAGAAAGCAGCAGCCTCAACCGCTGGTGTGTCCCAAGTGCTCAACAGATATACATTTTCTTCTACACTTTCACATTTACGACGTACCAACACACCTATTGGCCGTGATGGTAAAATCGCCAAACCTCGTCAATTGCATAATACACATTGGGGTCTAGTATGTCCTGCTGAAACACCAGAGGGCCAAGCTTGCGGCCTTGTCAAGAATCTTGCTCTTATGTGTTACGTTACAGTTGGAACTCCCAGCGATCCTATCGTAGAGTTCATGATTCAACGAAACATGGAGGTTCTCGAGGAATATGAACCCCTGAGATCTCCTAATGCTACAAAGGTGTTTGTAAACGGAGTATGGGTAGGAGTACATCGCGACCCAGCTCATCTCGTTAAGACCGTCCAAGAACTTCGTCGGAGTAACATGATCTCTCACGAAGTCTCTTTGATTAGAGATATCCGAGATAGAGAATTCAAGATCTTCACGGATGCTGGCAGAGTTTGCAGACCTTTGTTTGTGGTGGATAATGAAGTGGACAGTCCAAATAAGGGTAACCTTTACCTCACCAAAGAGCACATTCGTAGGTTGGAAGAGGACCAGAGCATGCCACTCAATATGGATGCGGAAGCGAGAATACAGAATGGTTACTTTGGATTCAAGGGCTTGATTGATAAAGGAATTGTGGAATATGTGGATGCAGAAGAAGAGGAGACTATCATGATCGTCATGACACCAGAAGATCTGGATCGATCTAGACAGTTGCAGGCTGGCTACCAGCCTCCATCGGAAGAGGGCCTTGATCAGAACAGAAGATTCCAAACACGGTCAAAGTCATCGGCAACTTCTATTTGGACACATTGCGAACTTCATCCAAGTATGATTTTGGGAATTTGTGCTAGCATCATTCCATTCCCGGATCACAACCAGGTAAGTAGTATAATTTGGCTGATATTGTATGTTGCTAAAGTATTTAGTCTCCTCGTAACACCTATCAATCTGCTATGGGTAAACAAGCAATGGGTGTTTTCCTCACAAATTTTGACCAACGCATGGACACCATGTCAAATATTCTCTATTACCCTCAAAAGCCACTGGCAACAACTCGCTCCATGGAGTTCCTCAAGTTCCGTGAACTTCCAGCTGGTCAGAATGCCATAGTCGCCATTGCTTGTTATTCTGGCTACAATCAAGAAGATTCCGTCATCATGAATCAGAGCAGTATTGACCGTGGTCTTTTCCGAAGTCTCTTCTATCGTGCCTACACGGATCAAGAAAAGCGCATCGGTATGAATACTGTCGAGCAGTTTGAGAAGCCTTTCAGACAGGATACCCTAAGCTTGAAGCATGGTACATATGACAAACTTGATGACGATGGACTTGTAGCACCTGGTGTCCGTGTTTCTGGTGAAGACATCATCATCGGAAAGACCTCACCTTTAGCTCCAGAGAATGAAGAACTTGGCCAACGCACCAAGCTACACTCCAAGCGCGACGCATCTACACCACTTCGTAGCACCGAAAATGGTATCGTTGATCAAGTCCTCCTTACAACTAATGCTGAAGGTCTTCGATTCGTCAAAGTGCGAATGCGGACGACCAAGATTCCTCAAATCGGTGATAAATTTGCCTCTCGTCACGGACAGAAGGGAACTATCGGTATTACTTATCGCCAGGAAGATATGCCCTTCACAAAAGAGGGAATTGTCCCTGATATAATCATCAATCCTCACGCTATTCCATCTCGTATGACAATTGCTCATTTGATTGAGTGTCAGTTGAGTAAGGTCTCGACTCTTCGTGGTCTTGAGGGTGATGCCACCCCTTTCACTGAGGTGACTGTAGACTCGGTGTCTAGGTTGCTACACGCGCACGGTTATCAGCAACGTGGATTTGAGGTCATGTATCATGGTCATACTGGTAGAAAGATGGTTGCCCAAGTCTTCCTTGGTCCAACTTACTACCAACGTCTCCGTCACATGGTAGACGATAAAATTCATGCCCGTGCTAGAGGTCCAGTGCAGATTCTCACAAGACAACCAGTGGAAGGTCGTGCGAGAGATGGTGGTCTTCGTTTCGGGGAGATGGAACGTGATTGCATGATATCCCATGGTGCCGCAGCATTTTTAAAGGAGAGATTGTTCGAGGTTTCCGATGCCTTCAGAGTTCACGTTTGTGATATCTGTGGGCTTATGACACCAATTGCGTAAGTCGTCCTAAAGTACGATTATTATATATCTTGCTGACTTGTCCTTTTTTTATAGCAAAATCGCAGCCAATTCCTTTGAGTGCCGTCCTTGCAAGAACAAGACGAAGATCTCCCAGATCCACATTCCATATGCCGCAAAATTACTTTTCCAGGAATTAGCTTCCATGAATATCGCATCAAGAATGTTCACTAAACGATCTGGCATCTCCATTCGTTGAGGCTAATCTCCAAATGGTGAGCTCAGTTTGTACTTTGTATAAAAAAATTCGAGAAGGTTGAACGCAAAAATGGAGGAAGTTGATTTCAGCGGTCCGTTGCATACTATGGCGGAAGGCGTTCAGGTTACGTTACTCATTCCACGAGAAAATTGGGAAAATCGCATTGTGGTGGATGAGATATATTTGGCGCTCAGTTCGGGGCTTGTTGTACCATATCTTTTAGATGCGGGAAGGGAGAAGTAAATAATGCAATATGATGGTATGAGTTGAGTTCTTATTCCACAACATCCTTAGTAATCTACTATTATCTCTGAACTATATCTGTTGTGCTTGTCTTGTCCAAGTACATATGCTTTTCCCGTGGCCCATATGCCTATACGCCATGCAATATAACTTATCCCATGAATCGATATCCTTCTATCGTTTATTACATCCCACATCCCATAGTATACATAATTGTTCATAACTTTAGGTTGAGGTAGTCCATCTTTTCTTCCCCTCCCCCAATATTTCGTATACACTTAGTATTCCCTTCTATTCTTCCTAGTAGTCAACGATGATCACTGCCTCCGTCTTTAACCGTCTGCACCTTCCGATATTCTTCCTCTAATTGTCTCTGCATATCAAAATCCGCCTGTCGTTCCCTTTTAATGCGTTGTTGCTCCATATCTCGAACTACGCCTTGATGCATTGCCTATGGTACCATCAGCTTTATTTTTCTTCCCAGTGAACTCAGAACCTCTAGAATCCCAAGCGTAGAACCGCAGGCCTGAAATGATAAAAGGGAAAGAGGTGGTGGGTGGTGGACGTACAGCTTTCTCGGCCTGTTGTGTGTAATGCACAAAACCGATGGTAGATAGCGCGAATGTGGAAAACCCAGCAAGAGTAAGTTTTGATGCTCGTGACATACTGCTTTAATTGCAAGCGAAAGCAGAAGAGGTAGTACCAGGGTATTTCTGAGATTCAATTGCGCATTGCGAAGAATTAGAGAAACAAACTGATGGTGAGTTTTGATATCGAGGTTCTGGGGCAAAAGGACGCTAGACAGGGGCCTCGATGCTTCTTCGGAGCTCCCAGCTACCTATCAACACCCTCTCGACCTTTTACGAAATACCTACACCACGAGCCCAACGACGAAACCTACGATACGATACTTCGCACAATAGAAGCCTATCTTTACAAGATCAAGGAAAGAACGAAGATTCGCTGCGAAACTAAATTGAGAGAAGAGAAACCGTGAAGATGGTACGTTGCGGCCTGGTGGTACTGGGGCGGAGCAGGTTGATGGAGGGGTTTGGGGAACAAAAGCTAATTGAATGCAGTCGGCGCAAAATTCGGCGGGTATCCAGACGTTGCTTGATGTATGTATGCATGGCTCCGTGGGTCTGCGATGTGGTGGGATTGAGGCAGGACGGTTTGGGTATAGATAGGGAGAACTGTGCTGACAGGTATAGGCTGAGAGGGAGGCACAGAAGATTGTTCAGAAATGTGAGTCTTAATAATACAATGATGTTATCCTGGCCTTTGGTGCTAACTGTGGAAAAGCCAGAGAATGTGAGTATCAGCTGGATCCAGAGCCATAGGTGGATGACAGTGAAGATTGGTATTGATATAAACAGACCGCACGAAGAAAGTCAAGGAAGCAAGAGACGAGGCAAAGAAGGAGGTCGACGCATACCGGAAAGAGAAAGATGACGAATTCAAGAAATTCGAGACCGAGGTACCCAATACATAACTAGCTAGCTCAACTTCTAGCTTGACTAACATCTCCTAGCACTCCAGCGGTAACAAGAAAGCCGAAGAGGATGCCAACAAAGATGCCGAGTCTAAAATGAAAGATATCAAGTCCCAAGGCTCAAAGGGCCAAGATAAAGTCGTCAAAGATCTGTTGAAGGCAGTATTCGACATCAAGCCTGTGGTGCCAGAGCGGATCGAGGTTCCGAAATAGGAATCTGACCGTGGGGAAAGCGAGGAAGAGAAGAGCATTGTGGCGATGGCGAGGATCGCGAGGGAGCTACCAGCTTGGACTGTAGCTATGTTTTATAAGGTCAATCAGCTGGTAGTGGAGGAAGATGAGGAACTAGATTAAGAGGAGTAGCTACTTTGCTTTGGAATTCCACAATATCCCTTGGTCATTCGATGGTTATTGGGGAAGTTGTTTCAGATAGACGCGTTTTCTTCGTGCAGGT
>Ga0247734_1001675_pt1 | contig 16311 bp, 14 predicted proteins | sample UWRJL103311B2_FD_180933 | JGI IMG/M metagenome (GOLD analysis project Ga0247734, IMG submission 180933) | Plant litter microbial communities from Arlington Agricultural Research Station in Wisconsin, United States - UWRJ-L103-311B-2 | ecosystem: Environmental > Terrestrial > Plant litter >... | reverse complement strand
ATTAAATTCCCGCTTGATCATGTAAGAACATTCCTGCCACATTGTTAGGCTTCACTTTTATCGTCCAGTGCCTTTCCTTTCAGCTAATATGTTGCTGATGAAGGTTTTGCTATTGATCACCCGCTATTATCATAGCCTCTGAACTAACAGGTATTCTTTTTCGGACCTTCTCCACGTGATACAATGTTCCAGGTTATTGAGAGTCACGAAAGTGATTCTCGAATGGTATGCAAGTGTCTGAATTCTGACCCCAGATTGAGGTCTAACTCTAACTATATACTTGCTTGAGTAACTATCGCTATGGAAGGATCGACTGGCCACTCCTGAAATAGGTACATCTAAAGAAATCTTCTACGATATTTCTGAACATATTGCCAATACTGTCATTAAACAGCTTTAAAAGATGTCTGTCCTAGCTCTTCTCGCTGATGCAGGTGCTCCTGGATAGGAAAACCCTGGCCTCTAAGACCGCATTACTTATGTTCGCACTAGTCTCGATAATTGCATCCCAGACTTTACTCAAGATGCCATGATGCAAGCAAGGGGTGCCACCTAGGATGTATATCCATTCAATACTTCTTACCGTCATTTCCCGAGCTAGCTTAAGGGAGTTTCCCAAACCATTAGTAACTTGGCACAAAATGGGCTGCACGATAAACTGCTATAATTGAGGTATATTTAGGGTGGCGTCGGTCAAAATACGGTAGATTATGTTAATATTCTTAAATCACATATATTCTGCCCTAGATTCCAGCGGCCTCCAAGAGATTCAAATAAACCTCGCTCATCGTAGGAAATGATGGGATGGCGTGTGATAACTGTTCCAATGTCAAGCCTCCGACAATCGCAACAGTTGAGGCATGTAGCAAATCTGCAACCCCATTTCCAACAAAAGTAGCACCAAGCAATTTGTTCGAATCCTCATCAACAATCCATTGAGCCCATCCGCTTTCATAACCCTCTTCGTGCAGCATGGCACCAAGTGTCCGGGCTGGCGCGGTGATTTCTCGAAAATTGACTCCGGCGACACTCGCAGTCTTCTTGGTGAGGCCTACGGTAGCCACCGTGGGACTCGTGAATATGACAGCAGGTTGTGCGCGATGGTCAGCAGTTGCGACCAACGGACCCCATGGATCCTTACTGTTGGCTGTGGGTGCTGAACTTATATTGTTGAGAATACTGTTGGCTACAATGCGTCCATGATACTTGCTTGAATGGGTCAATTGTGCCCTTCCATTAACATCACCACCTGCATATAGCCATTGGTTCGATGGGAGCTTCACGCGAAGAGACTCGTCAACGGGTAGTGGAGAGCCATCAGATTTCAACCCGAGCTGGTCCAAACCAATGTCCATAGTGAGTGCTCGACGTCCAGCAGCGACAAGAAGCTCGTTGGCAATGATGGTGTTCCCATTTGACAATTCTACTGTCACACTTGTGTCTGAGTTTCGACTAGCAGCAACGACTTTGGTTGACAGAATGACATCGACTCCGTCGCCAATGAGTTTCTTTCGCACGATTCTCGCTCCCTCGGTGTCAATTTTGGGAAGGATTTCCTCGGTCGAGGAAATGAGGGTCACCTTCGCTCCGAATCCGCTATATGCCGTTGCCATTTCAGTTCCCACTGCACCGGCACCCATGATAACAAGGTGCTCAGGAGCAATGCTAGCACTAGTCGCGTGTCGAGGTGTCCAAGGATTTGCGTCCCTTACAGTTTCAGGAATGAATGGTTCGCTTCCAGTGCAGATAGCCACTGCCAATCTTGCTTCAATAGTTACACTCTCCCCATCCAATGTTTCCACCTTCACCATTTTCTCGCCTACAATTTTCCCTGTCCCTCTCACCAGAACAGCACCACTTGACTCTACCATTGGCACCAAAGCAACCCCATCATCGAAGTTTCCTGCATAACGATCCCTTCTCTCAAAAACCTTTCCCACGTTTACTCCTCCCTCGGTTATCTTTTCTTTGGTGCCAGAAACTGCTCGTGCGGCATCTAGAGCTTCTTTGGGACGTAAGAGTGCTTTGCTAGGAACACAAGCCCAGAATGGACAATCGCCTCCCACAAGCTCTTGCTCGATTATTATTGCCGTTCGGCCAGCTTTGACAATCCGAGCTGCGATTATACGGCCAGCCCAGCCGGAGCCGATACAGATCACGTCGTAAACGTGTGTCTTGAGTGCAGATAGGAGATGAGATGAAGGATGAAGATTGATGCTTGAGTATGAAGGCATGGTTTGAACAGGCAAATGTTTTCAGATCAGTAATATACAGGAGACTTTCACAAAATATTTCTAAAAAGAATCTTGGTCTCGAAGGTTATTATACACCCAAAACTAAGTTCTCAAAATCAATCAACTTCATAACCAGAGAGGACAGGGTATGACGAATCATATGGTAGGACAAAGTTGGACTAAGCAATATGCATATTCTTAATATAAGCCTTGCACGGGGTAGTGTGTTGCACAATACATATCTTCCCTCATAACAAGGGGTTTTAGAATTTATGATTGCCTTGATCTCTTTTTCTGGGTTTACAATTTTAGAAAGCTTGCAGTAGATCTTTTAACATGAGCTCCAAAGTCGAAACCTGACCACATTATACTGTCTAGCAGCTTCGCACAATAGAACAATTCTAAGGGCCAAATCGGAGTGTGTCATGTGTCTTGAGATATTAGAATCAATTCGGGTCCCGAGTTTTGGACTATTCTGGAGCATGGTGCTGCAACATTAGATAAGATTCCCCAGGTCTGGTAGACAACCCAGACACCGAACAAATGGAATCGGTTACCAATGTCTGTCTGTCTATAAGATGCAACTTTTCCAAAACCCGAAACTCGGTAGAGAGTATGTACACACGGGATGTTAAGAATATTATTTAGTTAACAATCATGTTATCATCAACCTTTTGTTTCTCACATGACTTATTTAATGTGTGCTTAGCATATATGACCCTGTAGAGGGAAGTTAGAATAACTTCATGACCTTACCACTTTAAACCGTTGATCTTTTATGGAAAAGAATTAACAATACGTGTTGGACCTTCTAGACGAACGGTTTGGGACTTCGTAAGTATTTGGTAGGTAAAGAAGAAACCATTGGAACATCGAAGCTCGGAAATTGATAATACGATTTTGAACGGTTAAGACAGTAGTAGAGTGATTAGGAAGAAGTGAAAGAGAAGTATCCTTTAAATATTGAGACATTCTTTGAATCTGCTACTAAGACTCGCTCTATGAATTGGTTACCTGACATGAAATCCTTGGAGAACGCTATTTGGCTCAAGGTCTGTTACATTTTATAATTGATCCATAACCAATATTTCTTTCGTTCTCTAGTAGACTTCCTACTTCAATAGCATTCTTGATCCATTCGCAAGTGAATCCTCATTGTTTAGCCAGGATCTCTGCAAATAGTCCACAATTCTCAAGCATCTTTCTTAGTAGGGTCCAGCTCTCATCATCCTGTATATAGATAGGCTAAAATGTGTCACACATAGTACCAGAAACTATAGATGCAGTTCCTCCCCAGACCCGACATTCTCAACTAAGCCATTCAGCTTTGTCACTACTTAGTTTATGTAGCGGCAATGTTAGAATATCCTCCAAAGTAAAGGGAAAATTTCTAGTGTGCCTTGAGAGGGTTTGTTTCAATTTAGCCACCATCTTGTTTATTGGTTGTATCTACTATTTAATTTCAGTGAACTGGCCCGACTCAAAACCCTTTAATTTCATGATATTGGCTGTGTTTTAGTAGTGCTTCGAACTTATCGGTAGCACTTTGGCGAGAAGAACCCAACAAAAGCGGAGGAGAAATTGTTGGAGCTGGCCGGCTTGAAGAAGTTCTCGGCGAAAGAGTTTCAAAACAACTCAGGGTGATTGTCTGGATCCGGTTGCTATGATCTCTTGAAAAAGTATCCCCTTCTAGCATTTCACATGTCAATTGTATGGCTTCGTGAAGAATCGAAATATTAGCTTCAATTCGAGTGAACTCTGGTGATGATGAAGAGCGAATGCATGATCGATATGCAATGTATGCTATGTCGAATAATTCCGAATATATGTTTGATCGCATTAGTTGCAAATTGTACAAGTCAGGAGTTTGTTTTATTAATAATGAGAGTCATAATTACCGAAGTTGCACGTACAGTACATTCTCAAGACTCTCATAGAATGGCACAAATTTGTACGCCTCAAGTTGATTTCTAGAAGCTTCTGTTAGAAACCCACTGAAAAGCGAGCGCGCTAGCCCTGTAACAAAAATATAAAAGGGTCGATTTTACCTTTTTATTCACTTAACAGTGATAAACGACATGACAATAAGCCCTGAGCCGTCGAAATTAAATGATAAATCACCTCAATCTCTACCGTCGGGATAAATCTAAACTACACTGTATAAATAATCTATAGGGACCTTCTTCGCCGGCATTCATTTCGTCGTAAATATGGCCATGCTACAGAGATACACTGCTGGTTCCATTGAACTCCCGTACAGAATTCGGTCTTTATGGATCATTATAATTATTCTAGCAAAGTATTGAAGCTTCAAAAATGGTGGTCTTTGTATTTACAGTGCTTTCTACATCAATCTTATATCTGCCGTCTATCACTAGTCTATCCTTTCCTTACTAATACTAAGTTGTGCGGTGTAGTCAGGTCTCGACGAACGCTTCCCTCGCCACGCTCCGTTGTCTTCTGGTAGATGAGTCTCACTAACGCATACTGGCTCCTAATGAGTTAGCAACAAGTATCTGGGCAGTGCTAACTTTACACTGCCTCCATACCGATCAATTACGTGACGGATTTTAATCATCAATATAGTACGCTCGCCAAGGTCCCCCTTCCTCATCCGTCCAGTCATCCGGTACTAAACCATCTTGCTCCCAAATTTTACACTGATCTCTCGCGCGATGCTGAACGCATTTTCTACCTCGCACACCCAGATTTTTATAACAACCTTCTCCAACATCCCACGCACTGTATAGCAAGAAAACAAAGTCAGTTGTACTATTAAAAGAAAAAGAAATATTACATGGGCACGTTACTACCAACATACCGAAGTTTCAAAACACCGAGATCTTCTAACTTGCGCTGATCCCAGATCATATAACCCCATCTTCTCAATCCCTCCGCACATGGGTCGTCTACACCACGGGATCCCGATCTAAGTCCAGGTGTCGTTTTACAAGCCCACGACCATGCCTCAGTCCATGTTTCGCTTTCATCTACAGTAAGTTCTGATTGGAGAGCTGGGATAATCTCTTGATTTGACTCTTCAGCAGTTCCCTGATCTTGAAGTAGGCGCAACGCTGTCGTTATAGTCGTTTCGGGGAAGTCCGTATTATCTAGAGCATCGAGTCTGGCCTCGGGCGTAGAAGCGTTGAACATGATTTTGAGCGCATATAAGCCGCGTGTTAGACAGTTTTCTCGCCAGGATTCTTGTAAAAGCGGATACATGTCTTCAGCAAAGAACCAATCGTTATCATCCCAGCGACTGCTCGGGCTACTGTGAAAAGGATGTGGGCCCAGGCTCAAAAAATCTTCCATGAAATCTTCTTCGACCTGGTGTAGGAAATTTGTAATTCGTTCGAGGAGGAAAGTTCGTACGCACAGAAGAGTCTCTAATTGCCCTTCGGGGATCTTTCCCAAGAATTTGGCGGCCTGGACTGTAATGGTGGCCACATCCCGAACTGAATGCAATGGACAGAATAAAAGGCCATAAAGCTCTAGTTGATAGAGCGCTCGTGATAATCGCAGTTTTTCAGTTCTTGTTAAGGGAGTATTGATTGAAACATTACTTGACAAATAAGTCTCGGGAAAAGGTATTTGGTGATAATGGCGAGTCGCTCAGCGGCAAATTCTACCATAAAGTTTTCAACCAGATTATGGAAAGATAGCAATTCTATGGACGTCTCTAAAGAAAATTCTTCTTCGAGTAGAGTTATATGACGAGCAAAGATAGTTAAGAATGTCGCGACCTGGGCACGATCTAGGGCTTGGCCTCTGAATCTACGTCGTTCAAGCAGCTCAAAAGCGATTGGTAAAACATCGGAGGAGATGTAGTTGCGAGTCATTTGACATAAAATAACTGGTCGGAATTGTCTAAAGACTTGGAGATATCGTGGAGAGGCTCGGATAAGGCTGTATAGTGTTTTTGGATCCGCACTGCATTCCATCATCTGACATTGAATTTCGGGAGGAAGAAGCTCGAGGCTTGTAGCGCTATTTAATTTCAAAGGATCCATAATGGTAAATCAGAGATTTTTTGAGGAAATAACGAAAAATGGGATTGTGATAGGAACAGACAATGCTGGCATGTCAATGTTGTGTTAGGGAAAGGCAAGAAAAGGCAATTAGAAGGTGCCACTCCTCTTGGCCTAAATGTTAATCCGAGCGCTAACATATAAATCGATTAGGCGCCAGCGTGTCTCATAATCAATCAATAGCCTTGCTGCATCATAAAAGCTTAGTGTTGTACCTAATTACCAAGGTAGCCGCCAGGAAACTGGAGCGTGTAAGAAATGCCTTCAATTTGAGAGAAAAAGTGGGTGGAAGCGGGTATCTATATCTTCTGGCTGGCCCTCCCTTCCTTGAGGCACTTCTAGTAGTAACCTGTCTGTTTCCTACTTGCTCTAGGTATTGGCAAGTAGTTTCATTGTATGCTGATGTATGATATGGCCCATAGCTAAGGTGAAACGATGCGCTTAGATCCCACTTCTTTGAAGCGATTCTCAACTCTGCCCCAGTATTTGAAAGCATTTTGTTGGCTGCGAAAGCTCTTGTTTCATTCACTTCACTTAGGCGCTGGCCATATTTATTATGGATTGTTTCCGTAAGATTCTAGTTTTGAAATGTTGTAACAGCAGTTATTTTTGGCATTGGCGACGATTTCTATGGTTTCCAACATGTTGGTCCGAGTTATGAACAGCTGCTCAATTCTTTCCGTTGCTGATTCGAGTATAAGAAGCAACATTTGCATTGGATTTATTACTGTTATCACATCTTGCTTTCACTTCACTCTAGTCCAAAAGACCTAATCAGATCTCCAATCGACACATTCGCAAATTTCCAGTCCGTGGTTTGCCTACCACATTAGACATTCATACGCATAATATCAACGAACTTGAACATGAGCTACAGGAAATCTTTTGAGTCCTACGAAGCATCTGGTTCCAGTAGAGGATAAATAGTCAGTTGTCGGGATTACCTTTTTGTCTGTTGTTTTGCATAGGCTGCCTTTGAATTTATTTTCGTTTTTATTACACATAAGTATATTTAGTCTTCGGTACATTAGAGGGTACTTCCGGTCAAGAAATTTATCTGTTCATTTATTATATCAACTCCGTCATAGAGGAGAGCATGGTGCTCTTTTTTTTTTTTTAGGTTATAGAATACTAGCATGTGTGGTATAGAGGGTATGTACTGTACCTAAGAAGTGAAGAGGCTTTGCTTTTTTCATGTCATACCCACGCAGTCCGCCTAGAATGCTCTACTATCTTCTCTTTGTGTTATCTGCCCTGCTCGCATATTTGAGATGCACAGCACTTGATATGACTTGAAGATTGCATTGGCAAGGTAGTACAGCACTGCAAGAGCATCAAATCTATATCCCACACAGAGCTTATCCTAGGCAACCTTCTCGATCAGAAAGAGTTTTCCGTAATCGCTAGCCTTCTTGAAAAGCAATAGGAATAGCAACCTTTGGTAATCATGCCTATTCAATTATATGTACAAAAGTAGACACTGCAGTAGCTGAAGTTGCATTGCTCTATGTCTGTATAGAATCCCTAATGTTCGTCCCATAGATGTGTCAAAAGACGGACAATCGAGAAAATAAACTTGAAATCTGCTTGCCCGATTGCTTCGTTAGCATCAAACTTGGAATAGGTTCCTCTCTTCCCAATTTCTGCACCATAATCTCGAGGGTCAATTGATCGTACTAGCAGTGTAAATTGCGTGATGAAGTTTTTAGACGTAATCTCGTTTTCAATCATATAGATGCCACCTGGTACCAATAATCTCCTCCGCTACTCCCATATACTCAGATACCATTCGCTCTATTTGCACATTGGCCCACAACATACTTATTCACAACAGACCCTATCATTATTCGCGAAGATCACTTTAAAGGAGCTCCAGCATAGTATTTCCGCATTTCCACAGCGTTAGCTTGATGCCAGTATCAGGAGCCAACGGACCCTTCTAGAAGAAGTATAGTCCACTACTAACTGAATGTTTGTTTATTGTACCGAGATCTTGGAAGCTTTGTGAACAATGGATCCTTTCAATGTTGGGGACGAGGGCGAGTTTAGCAAGTATTTCTCGTGCGGTGAGTTTGCTGACTGGGCTAGTCTTCTCCCTGTTTGGGAGGGTGATGGTAGCAAGGTGTTTGGGATACCAGTAAAACGAGTATACCAAGAAACAAAAAGATAAGAAATATGAAGTCGAGGCTTCAAAAACTCAACTTCGATATTTTTATTGCAGAATTTGCGAGGTGGAAGGATTTTAATCCTTGGTGATGGAAAAGCTTGCATATAAGGGCTGACTTGGATTACGAAGACCTTGGTGTGGTTGATTAAAAAAGGAACATGAATGCATTATCTTGTTATGGCCTAGCTCTATTGATTGGAGATAACTTAACAACTAAGAAATGGTCTCAAGCCAGTTAATTCTTGATTTTTAGAAGCGTCGGAGAAGGGACAACCTCGGCCTCATCCACAATAACAAGATATCTAGCAGACCTTGTTTTGCAGGATTTCTAGATTTGACTGCCGGTTTCTAATATATAGTACAATTTCTTACAACCAAAGAGATCAACATCCAAAGTATCGCTCTCCAATCCAACGTTCCTCGAAGTCATTTACGATTGTGCAAACAACAATTTTTAGATTGGGGAACACCTTATTCAAACGATGTAAAGCTGTTTTGCTTGCAGAATAAGTAACGAAAACGATCTTGTTTTCCATTACACCGTGGTCAATAAGTACTTGAACTGACATCAACGCTGCACCTCCACTGCTCATCTGCGGATCAAGAAGGAGGACACTGTCATGTGACTTGATATCATCTGGTAATTTCAGATAGTGTAGCTCAGGTTCACCGGTTCGTACATTTGACTGAATCAGTAGTCGGCCAGTTCTGCAATCGGGAATGACACGCTTTAGACCCGTCTGGAAGTTTCATTAGCGAATGATTTATCATACGTTATTAGAAACTTACTTCGAATGCACCTCCAGCTCGCAGTAGGACCACTGCACTGACTTCTCCAGTTGCAATCAACCCATTGTATTTGTTTCCTGTTGACGTCTCCACCACCAAAGACCGGAAACAGATATCGTTCATGGCATGCTCGACAAGCAAAGTAGCTAGCCGATCGAAGTAGAACACAAATTCCTCGGCAGAGGTGTCGATATCTTGGATAATGGTACTCATGCCACGAAGTTGGGGCTTCTCCTCAATAATATGGACCTGTGGTGACAAATCCTCCTCCTCAGAGTATTGACCCAGCTTCTTAAGATCAGCACGATGACTTTTCGATTTTTCAACCAATTTTCGTTCAATGTATTGAGTGACCATCGCTACATATATAAGTATTTCGATATCTATTTGGGGTATTGGGACTGGCTGGCTTACTCATTGCAACTCTGTTCTCGACACCTCTAGGCACAATTATATCTACTTGCGATTAGAAAGAGGAATATTAGAAAGCACATGAGATGCCTTTACCAGCGACCTTTCGTTGTGGCTCTACGTATTGCTCGAAATTTGGTTTAACGAAACTAAACCACTGCTTGATGCAACCTTCGATATCCCGCCCACGTTCAGCAACGTCTCTGAGAACTATATGCTAATATTAGTACCAACATATAGATAGAATCACAAGATTAGTGGGCTTGAATGAATAAAGTTTTTAGGTTATGCCTAGCTCTGACTTTACAAGGGAGAATGTTTGTTTTAAGAACTGGCAGACAACTACTTCCTTGTATCACTTGCAAACTCGGATTAAATCGAATTCTATACAATGGTGTACAATGCAAAGAGGAAAACACCTCAAACCAACTAAGAGGCGCTGGCCAGCTCTCAATTTGTTGTGGATCATGGTGCAGGGAAGGCTTGCAAAACTATGTCACTCAAAGTAAATGGACATACTTCTCCTAGATAAACATGTATCTGCATCTGCTTCACAAAATATCTGTTCCAAAGTTTAGTCTTCAGTGTCCGAGTTCTCATCCGTAATTCGGGAATAACATAACATACCTTCATATCTAGTAATTTTAGGACACGCGGATCATAGAGTGCGAATATTCCTTCCAGAATTAAGACATGAGGAGAATAGATAGAAGTGGTCTCGATCTCTCTGGCATGCTTTGCGAATGAATATATGGGAATATCGGCTCTCTTTCTAAACATCATTGTTAATGTGAAATTCGACATAATTTGGCGTGATTGCCTGGGAATACAACAGTCTTACCCAGCCTTGAGATCTCGTAATCTGTCTACAAGAACATCGAAGTCAATTGCGTCTGGTGAGTCAAAATCATATTCACACCTAGATCTCTGACTTAGCTACTCAATCGCGCTTACTCTAAAAAAAAGGTTACTCACCTAAATGCTTTTTCATGGGCTTCCTTATTTAAAGTTTTGTAAAATGAATCCTAAGCAGGTTATGAAATTGAAAATTGTGACATCAAATTGGAACTCCTACCATGGAAAGAATCACAACCCAAGGAAGATTCAATTTGGAGACTATAGCATGCGACAATGTAGATTTGCCAGAGCCTGAGGACCCTGCAACGCCAATTATACACACGTCCGCCCACGGTGGGGAGTAATGTTCTCGTTTGGAAACAATGTCTGCCATACTGAGTCGAATTCTCTTCTTTGGTCAGGCGGATTAAGGTGTTTCGATATGCAGGCCAAAATTTCCAGCTTGCACATACAGTTATCCAAATGGCGAATAGGTCGGCTGTGGAGTAAAGATAACGTGGTAAAGAGAACGAATATTGCTAGATGTGTTGTATTAATATGGACAAGGGGAGAAGTAGGCTAGTGAAGTAGGAATCATTTTCCTATAGGAATAAGCTATGGGGAGAAATGAAAGTTTTTGGCCTTCCCTATGTAGCTGTCGACGGATTTCGCCTGCTGCTACAACGTTAGCGTATGGTAGCTCTGATTTTGTTTAGGCTAAACCCAACATGGTAAAGCCTTTCTCGCTAAAAGCTACCCTGGGTTTGTCATTGAAATCTCAACCACACATTCTGCAACCTCACTCATCAACCACTCATCTTTATCTTCCATTAATTCCGCGATAGTGCTGGACACTCCAGCATTTAGATGAATCATATTCATATGGAGACTAGATGAGCAGTGCTGTGGAAAGCATGGTGAGAATGGCATCTTTATTTTACTACCCTGATGGAGGCTGACTACCGCAGACCCCCTCGACGGCTTCCACCACAACACCTGCCCGCCATGCTTTCGAGGCCCGGGTGGAGGATGTCAAGCCAGTGAAAAGGTACGGAATATCTTGTTGCCTTCACCACAACCCTATGCCAGAAGTGGTGTCTTTATTCAAGCTCTAATCTTCTGGCTGGCTCTACATGATGACTTTCATCAACTGGGAATCTCTCCTAAAAATTACGCATGCGGAGAACATATTTAGTTGCTTATCTGATTTACTGCCATGAATCCCATCTTGCAGATATTACCTTACCACGAATCTACCACGACTAACATATGCATGCTATAGTGATATCAATGCGCTTATATTGGATTACCTGACGACTGAGGGATATCCTTCGGCAGCCGCAAAATTCTCGAAAGAAGCAAACCTTCGACCGAATCAGGAAGAAGAATCAGTCAAGGCGCGCCAGGAGATACAGCATGCTATCCATCTAGGTAGTATACAAGATGCAATCGAAGCCCTAAACGAGTTAGAGCCTCAGGTTAGTGAAACACAATTTTATCTCGTTTTGTCCTAAGTTGCGATGATTAATCTTGTTCATGCACCACTCATATAGCCTTCGGGTCGGTGATGAGAAAAATACTCTACTTCAGTCCTCAGTATGAGCAACAATAACATACATTTCAAAAACTGTACACTCTATCTACCAGTTACTGATTACAGGAACAGGTTCTCGACAAGAATCCAGCGCTACACTTTGCCCTGCTTAGACTTCAATTAGTAGAACTCATTCGAACATGCAATTCTACGCCAGGCGGTGATATCACACCGGCATTGAAGTTCGCAACGGCTGAACTAGCACCAAGAGCACCAACACAGTCGGAATTTCTAGAGGATTTGGAGAGAACCATGGCTCTTCTCGTCTTTCCTCCCGACAACCTTGAGCCTCAGCTTGCTGCACTTCTCCACCCTGATCTCCGCCGGTCTGTGGCAGACCGGGTCAATAAGGCTATATTGACATGCCAGAACCAACGTCGAGATGCTGCTATCAGGAACTTAGTTCGTCTTCGGGCATGGGCTGAGGACTATGCACGAGAGAACTTGAAGAATCTACCCGCAAAGATGGAGTTGGGTCTTGATGCAGAGAATAACGATACAAATGGATCTGAACCAATGATTACATGAATGCAGGATGGGAGCCATTTGGCAGGCGTTACTATTGTATGTTATAACTGGGTCGCAACGGCGTTGGTTACTAGAGATAGGATCCAAACACCTTTGTAGAATTAATAGCAAGGCGTTGGGGATTTTTTTTATTTAAATATTAGCTGTTGATTCTCCGAACTAGCAATGCTTATTGAAGCTGTGAATTCTAATCGTTTTAATTTGAGCTATTCCAAAATATAGTTCAGAAGGGAATGCTACTTCCGTACAGGGCGGGATATTCTCAGTGGGCCACCTCCTTCACCCTGGAACCTTTTAAGAGCGCACAGACGACCCGCTGGGAATTATTTGGGCATATACGAAGTACAAACTTCCTGAAACGGCACAGTCATCACCCTGCAGGTGAAAACGTTGACTATCTCTTGTAGTTCGTCTATCTCAATTTGACCCCTGTAGCCCAGCCGTAGATCCGGTTGTGACGTACAGGAAACAGGTACATTTTTGCTACAGCTCTGAACTCTTTCGCCCCATCATTTTGACGTTGCATTCTTTCGAACTTCGCGACACAATATCTATGTTGGGTATTCGCAGGTGACATCAATTGGATATGCTGCGATTAGCAACATCTGGACGCATTGCGCGGGCGCGTCTATCTCCCCCCATTATCGCTGGAACCAAGCCAACACCACCATGCCTCAATGCTAAACAGAGCGTCTTCAATGCGCGGACATATCGCTCCAACTGTTGGCGGCCGCAGAATGGTTTATCAGCTCGTGGGACACAGCATAAGACAACCTCGCACCAGATCATACGATATGTGTCTGGCAAACCTTTGCCACAGAGCCGGTCATGGTTACTCAATCTTCTGTATCGAACGGCGGCTCTATTTGGGGGTTCTATACTGGTGATTGGCGTCGGAGTAGTAGGATTCTTTATATACGACTCTACAACATACAGAGAGGATCTTTCTCACCAAGATATTCAGGTCTCAGAGATTGCGTTGTGCCCCAGAAAAGGAGGTCCGAAGAATCTGCCTATAGCAGAGGTGCAAATAGATGACGATGACTGCTCAGAAATGCAACGCCAAAAGAACAAACCAAAGCTGGTAATACTTGGGGGTGGATGGGGTAGTGTGGCACTTTTAAAAACTCTCAATCCGGATCAATTTCATATTACCGTGGTGTCCCCGACAAACTATTTTCTATTCACACCTATGTTACCTTCTGCTACGGTCGGAACGCTGGAGTTTAGATCTCTGGTGGAACCAATAAGAAGAATAGTAACAAGGGTCAAGGGCCATTTCATGAGGGCTACAGCTGAAAACATCGAATTTTCCGAGAAACTGGTTGAGTGTTCCCAAAAGGATGCTAATGGAAACGAAGTGCGGTTCTATCTCCCATATGATAAGCTTGTTATTGGAGTTGGATCAACTACAAATCCACATGGAGTTAAAGGCTTGGAGAACTGTCATTTTTTGAAGGATATTGATGATGCCCAAAATATTCGAAATCACATCATGACAAATTTAGAATATGCCTGCTTACCTACGACATCAGACGAAGAGCGAAAAAGACTACTATCGTTCGTAGTGAGTGGTGGGGGGCCAACTGGGGTAGAATTTGCAGCTGAAATCTTTGACCTCTTAAATGAGGATATTACCGCACACTTTCCCAAACTTCTTCGAAATGAGATCTCAGTGCACTTGATTCAAAGTCGAGGGCACATCTTGAACACTTACGATGAAGCTGTCTCGAAGTATGCAGAAGAGAGGTTCGCCCATGACCAAGTCGATATCCTTACCAATTCTAGAGTGAAGGAGGTTACTCCAGATAAAATCATCTTCACACAGAAGGGTGAGAATGGAGAAACCGTTACCAAAGAATTGCCAATGGGATTCTGTCTATGGAGTACAGGTGTTGCGCAGACCGACTTTTGCAAACGAATATCAGCTGCTCTGGGAACCTCTCAAAGGAATACACATGCTCTTGAAACAGATACCCATCTTCGATTAAACGGCACTCCGTTAGGAGATGTTTATGCCATTGGAGATTGCGCAACTGTGCAGAACAATGTAGCTGACCACCTTGTAACATTCCTCCGTACACTGGCATGGGAAAAGGGAAAAGATCCAGAAACCAGTGAGTATATCTTTTACACCTGCCCCCTATAATCAAATATTATTGTCTAAGATGCCTTGATGCATTCAGACAGGTGACGGATCAGGAAGTTTTGCTGTTTCTTTTAGCAGCTTAGATTGTCCCAACGTCTGAATTGATAAATCTGGATATCCTTGTAAAACTTCTCGCCAGTTTCGACTACTTTGGACTCAAATGTATCTTTTCTTCTCGCTGACTTATGGATAGTGCATTTGAACTTCAAGGAATGGCGCTCAGTAGCCGACAAAGTTCGCAAGCGTTTCCCCCAAGCTGCAGATCATCTCAAGCGTCTCGACAAGCTTTTTCAAGCTTATGATAAGGACCAGTCTGGTACTTTGGACTTTGGTGAATTAAGGGAACTCTTGACCCAGATAGATAGCAAACTCACCTCCTTGCCAGCCACTGCTCAGCGTGCTCATCAACAAGGCCAGTATCTAGGTCACAAGTTTAATAAAATGTCATCCGCGCTCCCTGGTCTGCAAGCTAATGATGTGAGAGATGGGGATCTGGATGAAGCTGTATATAAAGCATTTCAATATCATCATCTTGGTAGTTTGGCTTATGTCGGGAACTCAGCAGTTTTTGACTGGGGCGGTGGATGGAACCTTACTGGTGGCCTGTGGGCAGTTTATGCATGGAGAGGAGTCTACTTTGCGCAAAGCGTCAGTTTCCGGACGAGAGTTCTGCTTGCTATGGACTGGGCTAAGAGGACCCTTTTTGGCAGAGGTGGGTATTCAATATTGATATACTAGTATACAACTAACTCTGGAATAGATCTTATGAGTTGGTAATAACCGACTGAAGCCTCAGGGTGGTTAGCAGATATTTGCAATTCGATTCTAAGCTCGTATCGGCCCTTAAAATGTACAAAATAAGCGTGAGGCGTTATGTTAGGTCGTAGGTAGACAGCATTACGATAGTTAGACCGAATAGGTCGTACCCAAGAATTAAAGCTACACACTTGTTTGATACAATGTAATCTCGATTTCTGGCACATCCCCTTCTATATCTAACATGTCAAAATCCTTCGACTCTTTTCAAGAGAGGTTGGTTTAGATCTGGGAAGGAACTTTGAATCTTGGCTAAAATCTTCAAAAATTTATTCTCGGATGCTCTTCCGTAAGTTGTCAACCGACCAAGTTGTTTGTAGAACGGTTCAAGGTAGTATATGTTTGAAATATTTTAAACCCCTTTCGTCCCCCTCCCCCCTCTACTTTGGTCGGAAATTGTGTACATTTGAAGCACTTAAAACTCTATGCTGTATCAATGTACTCGCTAGAAAATATGCTATCGAAGGATTAGGGTGTGAAAACCAAGCAGGTTCCTCTTATGCGTCAGTCATTATGGCACATCAGAAATGTGTTAACTAAATTAGCAAGTCCAAATAGAGCGGGAGGGAATAGACTCATATTTATTGAGGGCATCAGAGCGTCTGGTTCATTGGGACAACATCACACTTTGCAAATAGTCCTGGATACAGATAACCCCTGGTGGATTGGGGAAACTGACAGACTTCTCAGTAGTTTGCTTTTTATGTCCAAGAGCTAATGGAGCAGGAGAACTTCTTATTGTTTCAGTGTAAGTTTGC
>Ga0247734_1001674_pt1 | contig 16322 bp, 13 predicted proteins | sample UWRJL103311B2_FD_180933 | JGI IMG/M metagenome (GOLD analysis project Ga0247734, IMG submission 180933) | Plant litter microbial communities from Arlington Agricultural Research Station in Wisconsin, United States - UWRJ-L103-311B-2 | ecosystem: Environmental > Terrestrial > Plant litter >... | reverse complement strand
TCATCAATTTCTGGTGTCCTTACTTTCTCAGCTGTAGATTTCTCGAAGATAGGAGCAATTCTAGAGACCATCTGTTCTCTTTCTCTATTTTCTGTTGGTTTAGGTTCGGGTTCGTCGAAGAGTGAGTCGTCATGCACCGACGACCTAGGTTTTCCTTCATTAATCCATTCCATCCTCATTGATTGCATACGTTTTTTGTGTCCCATTTTTTCTACCATAGCTAGTGCATCGAGAAATCTTGCTTTCGGGAAGAGGTCATCCAGCCATAACTGATAGAAGGCAAGCAATCTCGCTGCATCGGAATACTGTTTTGGGTCAGCTGTGATCACGGATTGTAAATCAACGAGCACACCTCATGGCCTTTTCCTTTGAATTTGAGATGCTTCCGAGCATTCTTCCTTAATTTTGGTATTCCAGCGTCGGAAAGCAATCTGGAACATTAGCAAGTCAAGCAACCATCTGCGAACAAGTCATACCGATTCTCGTCGAGCTTGACTCTGGGAGCTCTGGGCTTTCTCACGACTTCTACCTCCTCATCGATACCTAGTCCAGCACTATCTTTCGGATTGTCTTTTATACTGTTTACTGTATTTGGCGGTTTGTAATTGTCACTGAATGGATCATTCTCTCCACCAACATCATAATCAAATATGTCGTCGTCGAATTCATCTCCACCTGCTGATGGATCACCTGTTGGTAAAGCTCTCGAGCCTGGGGAAGCCATGGTAGAAATGAGTAGCAATTAATCTGTACAAAGTAGAACCAAGTTTGCAGTGCTGTACATCTTCGATCGCTCTACACGAACTATCGCGTATCGGGTATCGCATCGAAGACGCGCCTGCATTAGGTGGTTGACGGGGTGTCCGTATTATTGCCAAGGAATGCTGGGTTCACTTGGCGAAAGTGTGTCAAGCTCAACGACGGCAACCTCAAGAATTGAAGGATTTGAGTAGCAATTAGCAGATCAATTGGCCTTCACGATGTCTAACCAAATCACGGAGATCCGGCCATACATTCCTGCTAGAGCGGTCCAGTCGGAATATCCTGTAAGTTTGATCTTTCCTCTAACGAGAGCCAGCTAACAACCCCACAGCTCATCGACTCCGATCCGTATGCCTTCAATTGACTCCAGCTGTGCTATTATTGTACTAATCTTTCTAGGCACATCAAGAGAGTAATCAAATATGCTCGTCCATATGACTATGGTTTGGGGTTGGCCGGATTCGCCCTCGGACCAAGTTTGATGACTATGTGGGAGAAGTTCGCACCATCATACGTTGGGAGAGGAGGATTTGCACCGATTATGCGCCTGTCTTTGGTTATTGGTGCGGGAGGTGGTTTCTTCATGTTCTACCAGAGCTCCGTTTGTGCGTCTCCCTGTCACTTTCTCCTAGTAGAATCTCTAATTATAAACAGTACGGTTTTACGGCTTCAAGGAGAACCAGAGAGAGATAGATATGGATATGAGAGAGATGGTTGAGAAGGTCAAAAGGAAGGAGCCGTTATATGGTACAAGCACCTTGACGCCATATATGCAAGGAGTTGCAGCAAGAAACTCGAGATATTCTGGACTTTTCATTCACGTTTTGCCCTGGTTCAACTTCGTCAATCACAACCTACACGGAGTCGATACGGCAAAATATTACCAACAAGCTGAAAGAGAATTAGAAGCTGAGAGACTTGCAAAGGATAAATCGAAATAGAACAGCGAGATGGTGGGGGGAGGGTATCAGATGTGTATATATTGGGATTGTTTGGTAAAAGGGCGTCTTTTTCTTAGCTATGTCATAGCCATTACTGGTCACTCGTGGGCAGATGTGAGGTCTGCGTTATGCCGATAGTAATGCTTGCCAATTGAGCAGTCCTGTGGTCAAACTCACACGTGTTGTCTGTTTTATCTGGTAGCGAGCCTTGAAGAATCCATGTTTCCCCTAATCATCGACGTCGTTTGTCTCAATCATCCGTCAATTTCTGTCTCTTCATAATCGGTTCAACCTCCAATTTGAGAACCCTTTCTTTCTTGGGTTTTTTGGGTTCAGGCGCTGCATACCATCAGCACTATATCAACTCTAGCCGCGGCAAAAAGAAATGAAAATACGACTTTCTCACCTTTCTCATTATCCTGCACATAAAATCTCCTTAGCAATACAATAGCCTCCTCCCTCATCCACCCCCCGCTAACCTCATAATCTCCCTCCATTGTCTTATCCATTTCCTTATCTTCTTCCACCACCATCCCATTCCCCCTTTGCACATTTAAGACACCACCCGTGCCCCCAAATCTCTCATTCCCACCCCCAAAATAAACCTTCCTAACCCCTATCTGTCTCAAGAACGAAGCACACATAATACATGGTTCAATAGTAACATATAAATCACACTCCCTCAAAATCTCAGGTCCGTAACCAGAAGACAGGATGTCGTCGATGGCGATGAATTCGGCATGGCGGGTACCATTACACGTTCGATTGGTGGCATTCATGCCTCGTCCTATGATTTTGTTGCAGTGCACAAAAACGCAGCCGACGGGGACTTCGTTTGTTTGCAGTGCGAGCTCGCCCTATGTTTAGTTAGAAAATTAAAGGGTGTGGTTTTGTTAAGAGAAAACCATGATGGAGGTACCATGGCGAGAGCTTCACGCATGAATCCGAGGTGTATGTCTCGCTCTATTTCGGACATTTCTCCTAGGGATTCTGAGGTTAAATCCGGCATAATCTTTTTATCATAAGTTCATGTTATAGAACAAAACTGGCAGCAAACTTCGTATATTTGACAATTCGAGATCGATACGTATCTTGTAAATCTGGTTCATAAGATTTCTCTTCTGTTTCTAGGGTTTAAGGATTCCTTTTGTCCGGAACGATACCTGAAAGATTTAATATTTCAATCACGTGACGTGATACAGAAATATTTTCTGCACATTCGATGAGACTTATACATTTCCAGAAAATGCCGTGTTCCTTTCTGCCGTAATACTATCTAACACTCTCCTACGGGGATTAAATTCCGGCTGTTTGTTAAAAGTTTGAAGAGATCCTTTGTGGGAATCAATCGGAGAGACATCAAAGATTAGCTTCATCCTTCAAGATATCTTCAACGGCAAGGTACGAAAATTTTGCCTTAAACGGCATCAAAAATATAAGCAAATGTAACAAAGTTTGCATTCCCATGTGTTCTAAAATATGGCATTACCATCTCAACTATTGAGATTACACGAATGTATGCGGAATCTAGGGAGTTTTGGTGAAATTCTGGTATAATGAAGCCTTGTCTTCTTCTTTTCAAGTGAAGAATTTCATTGACCAATGGAAAAATGTTCCGGAGATCAGCAGAACCGCTAATAAAAAGAAAGGCAGGAACAGAAACAACGCAAAAGATGTCGAGGAGTGATGAAAAGAGGATGTTATGTCTCACGTGATTAGCCATTGTCTACTTGCAGCCTAGCTTAGGACTGCATGCGCTAATTACTTTTCTCTTCATAGTCTCCAACTTTTTTCCATCTCAACTTCAGATTTTAACTTCAGCAACACATTTCTTTCACCAGCTTCCTCCCAACAATGTTTGGCACAGAGGTAGCTTAAAGAGCTACTCCACCATCATGTATACATCAACCCTTTGGTAAGCGCACAATTCTTTTCCATTGCAGCCTCAATATACCATGATGAACTTTCGTGTCGCCCCTAACTTACCAGAGTTTCAACCCTCTATTTATGGTGACTTTACCTGTCTAAACCAAACGGACTATCTGATCTTTATATTTACTACTGCTGTACAATAACTGTTGGTCTCAACGAAAGCTAACAATTTTAAAAAGACAGGGTCAAAAAAAATTACTGTAAGCCGCAAACACTTCCTGCACGATCAATCCTCCCTCTACGACTACAATGATGAGCAACACAAGTACTATCAAATACCGATCTACAATGACGAACAAACTGGTTCGATTACCTGAAACAATGTCTTTCGAGGACTGCTCACTAAGAAAATAATACTGTCAAAATACTGGAAGCTGATTGATTCCACAGAACATTGTTGAAGGTTGAATTGGAATGAAGTTTCTAAAAGGTAAACAATTTTTTATGGTCTGATAGGCTACGGCCAATACTCATGATGAACAATTCCATGCTAATGCTGAAGGCACTTGTGCCGGATGCTGAAAACTTTGACTATCAAGTCTACTGAAGTACATGTTCTTAACTGCGACTCCATGCTACTATTATTATACAAGTTAGCTGACATTTCATCAAGCCTAGTTTTGAAACGCTCTTCTCGTCTAAACATGGTAGAAAGTATTGAACTCCAAAACAGTAATGTGATGAATGTTCCACGCAGAAGCTGCGTATATTGTGCAGCACCAGCTACTAGATGTAGCGAGCGCTCACCGGGAGACAGCATTTATGTACAAAATTATTATTATGCCGGGGGTCAGCTGCCGGGGTTTTAATTTCCCCACCTTCTCATATGCCGGTGCTTCGGTGGAACATTCGTGGAACGTTCATGGTAGGTATGATTCAATGATCCAAGCTAACAACCCGTTGAATGCCTTGTCTGCAGCAAGGTTTTCTTGTCCCAATGGAGGCTTTCAGTGGAGATAAAGATCGCACCGTTGAACATGCCCGGTTCTGAAGGAGTCTTGAAATCAAGATAAATGGCCTCAAAATAGCTGCATCCCCAGAACCAACTACTTCGTAATTTACCAAATACACAAACCACAATACAAACCTGTTTCCTGTGCCAATCAAACTGTTTCAATCATCCCATCATGACTGCTGTCGTACTCGTTACGAATCAAGTCCTGTTTTTTGGATACCCTGCCCCATTTTTATGTTGCAAATTGCCAACTTTTGATCAGATCTTGGTTTGGATCCCCCATGTCAACCAGGTATACATCCTAGGCAAATCTGAAGACCCCTAAAAGACCCCTCGCCGGATTCCTGCAAATGCAAACATACAGATACTAGACAAGCACCAGTTCGTCACCTCCAATCCTCTTCATATTCTCTATCACAATAACATCCCAGGGCTTCAATTCTCAACTTCATTCGCTATTGTTGGTGCAAGCTCGTAATATACACCTAATTATAAGATATAACGTATCCAATCATTCTTTCATATTCCAATCTACTATCGCTAGTTGAGGAAACTCCAGAAAAGCAAATGGCAATCCTTTGCCCAAATGAAGGATCTCCACGAAAACGTCTTAGACTCTCCATATCAAACCGTCAACTCCAACTTCCCATCTATACAGAACATCAGACACAAGCATATATAGCACAACTTCCAGCTCACGCCCAGTTTCACACTGAGATCTATTTGCCTCCACAGTTCCACCACCCGCATAATATTCCAACTTACACTCCAACACTGCTAAATGGACCACCACAAATACCAACACCACCAGACACACCTCCGACACTCTCGGATTCCCAATTTCCTGCACCTTCACACCCTCAATATTACACACAAACAATCCCCTGTGGTCCAATCTCACCACCACTTCATCCTGTGCCTCTCAACGATATATGTCGGATAGAACGCAAATCCAGAGAGAGAGAGGAAGTAAAAGAACGAGAAGAAGTGAGGAATATGGTACTGAGAGATGTCCAGAAAGCATTTGGTGGAGAAGGGAACTACAACAGATTCCTCGCTTGTGGCTCTAGGACCTCGATGGTTTTGAGATGGGAGGTTGAACGTTTGGGAATGGGTGGTTGATGTTTAGTTCTGAGTACGATTATACCATCGGTGCTGAAGAGCTGGTTCTTGCTTAGGAGAAGTTGAGGGCGTAGGTCGGAGATGAAGTGGGTTAGAATGGCTGGACTAGGTTGACTACCTGGAGCACCTGGAGCATTTCATATGAGAAAGCTGAGATATGGATACTGGCGCACGACATTATACATGTTTCTCCAGCAGCCCAGTGTAGCATTAGGGGATCCGTTATGGGAGAGCAATTCCAGGACCCAGGTAGTGTATACCATGGGCGGTGTGGTTTTAGAACAAGCTTTACAATATCGGTCAGAAGGAATGGTATTTCAACATAGTGCATAATGGCATATGGCGTTCTGTTTAATTCGAGTGGTAGATGATTCCAGAAAGGGTAAAATCATCTAACCTCAGAATAGGTTATCCGGTGTTGATTGATTTAGGGTTTTGTTTGATATTCCACAAGTTTGTTGGATTATGGTGTTTATAGGAGTTTGCCACTAGCTAATAATCTATTTACTGCATCTCAAATAAAATTTGATCTCTTGAAGAAGAAAAAGTGTCTTCGGTCACCAATGCTAAGTCTCCAGCTGTATGTTGCGATGATCCTCTACAAGGAAGACACTCCTGCCTAGTTGCTAAATTACATGACATGCTCACTGCACAACACAGTGTTTTAGTCGATCCTTCCCAGTAGAACAATAGTCATATCAAACGAAAATGTTCCGGCCACGAGATTTCGGGCCTTTAATGATCTCCCCGAAAAAATTCATGCACACTTCTGGAGCTATCCCCAACATCTCAAATCGTTTGTGGGTAGACCAGCATCTTACTGATAAAAAGCAGGAAAATAAGCCATGGTATTTTGTGAAAACTTGCCAAAACATACCCCACGTTTCTTCCCCATCTACGCAATACAGCGACCTAGTACAGCTTCCCATACTGTATTGAGTCTGCCGGTTATCTGAGAATGGTATTCCCTTGATTTCTCTTGTTTTCCTTGCTAGAAAGAGTACCCCATTCTTGAAATATGCATTGAAAGCCTTCGGGTCTCAAAACTTCACGAATAATAAAAAAATTCTTGTTTTTAACTTAGTCTTTTTTGCAATCTTGATATTCAGAGGAGCTACTGATGGGGCTGTTGAGAGAGACATCCCCATAGCTCGTACTATCATACATAGTATATCAGTCAACTAAACGGCCATGTCCTTGAACAGTACATATGACGTTATGGGTACACTATGTGGTGTTGCATTATATCCACACCAGAACCATGTTTAGAGCCAGCAAGGATTAAAAACTTGGTGAGTAGCCATAAATTGCCCGAGGAAGCGGCACAAGAAGAGGGGAAGGAAGAAACAGTTGATAATTCTGGAAGATATGGACGGATGAAGAATAGAAGCCTGATCCTAGGAAAATATCAAGAATGGTGCCATCATAAAGTTCATGTTTGAAGTGTTAATGGTCTTGAGCGGATCATGGTTATGGTGATCAGGGACACGGTCCCTTTGAAACGGCTGCAGGGCTGGTTTAGTCTGGTTAAGGGGCTAGCACTAGTCAAGACACAACCCTCGGAGGTTTTTGGGAGATCTGAAAACTAGCTCTCGAAGCCCAAAGCCATTATCCTGTCATTTTCCTTTCTTACCTGTGGATACCTCCAACTTGCCACAGTTTACATCTTGTAACCTCATTCACATTTCTACGATCTTAAAATAATCAGAGGGAACACCAACGGACATAGGCCGTGTTGACAGAAGCAAGGGAGGAAATGGTATGCTAGTTAGCGAAGAGGAAGAGACGGATTGAGACCAAAGCTAGATAGGACAGAATAAGTTGACCGTTCTAGGTCTACCTACGAAGTGAATTCAGACTAGCGCAAAATATGTAGATTTAGGGGACAACGACAGTCGGAGAGGAAACGTAGACATTGGATTGCAATCATACAAGATTGTCAATTCTGTTGAATCTTGGTATCTTGTTTTGACGTTGTACCTCTTACACTCAAGATTAGTACTTGAAACAAATGATATTGCTGCGCTAAATGTTAGTGCTACATGGGTTTCATCTAAGAAGCTTAGTATAGTAATGAACATTTAGAATACCGATGAATGAAGACGAGTGATCATTCTTATCCTCATCACCCTATATTCAACATTCGACTACCACCTGGCATTGCTTGTCAAATGACTTCATTATAATTTGTCATGGTTGCCTGATGATGTTTCATCACCAGCATAACGGCTCCTCGCTATACGTAATATCCAAGAATTTAGCAGAGAAAGACATAACCAGAACTATTATGATTGCTAGAAATCATGTCGATTTAGTAATTTCCCTATGTGTCTAAGAATTCGATTTCTAATCCGGATGTGAGCGTAGAATTAGTTATATCAAACACCATATCGTGGACAAAGAATAATATTTTGGAGTCCAGCAAACGGTCTGGACCCGATACTACAGAAAGAACCTGTTCCTCATGTTGATATGCCATCCCTTTCATTTACTTGCGCTGAATCAAACACGGTGGGTGGCTAAACGCTTTACAAATGTATTTCTCTAGGACCTTGGCTAAATGATTAAATAAGCTATTCGTATCTTATTATCGTGCATATTTAGGTTAGAGCAGCGTTGGACTTACATAATAGCTTAATGATTTCGATCCTGGGTTAGTGTTATTCCACCTCATCCTTCCTGGAGGGCAATGAAGTCGAGTAATAATTGATCAAATAGTACACCAAGTGTAAGTCTCACCAAAGGCTAGGAATAAATACACCCAATCTAATCATCTTCAGTGTCTGTCTCTCAAGATTTAAAAGCTTAGTGATAGCTGCCTATATACACAGGTAGTGTCACAAAACGAACCATTTTTCGGGCCAGGGAAATTCGGAGCCAGAGAAGATAGTAGTGAGACTGAGTACATGTTTAGTGAACTAACATGGTGGATATCTAATGAATGAGTGAAATATGAGATGAAGTTGTTATCAAATCCCGAAAGATATCAAAATATATCCATTCTGTCGTGGAGATCTCAATAATATAGACAAAATATAAAGTGACACCATTTGTTTTCTTTTGTCAAAGCTACATTTGGTGTCCAACTTGCAGCCGCTTTCCACTCATCCCGCAACAGACTATTTCTACTAGTATACTCTTATCTATTTTATTACTTTGAATGCAAGGTTTAAGGATATCAACAATATCTTTAATGCCAAGCTAGTGCTCAGATTCCAATTCAACTTTGAAAGTAACAACAGCGTCCTCGACTGGCTACCAAGGTTTAACATATATTTTCTTACTCCCTTTCTTCTGAGAAACTATTCTGTTTAGTGGTGGAATTTATTCCTAGGGGAAAGAATCGGCTTCGTAACGTCTGATGACATTTCAAGCTAAATGTTCAGGATTGGAAAACAGGTTATTATGCTCTCCCTAGCTAATTCATTCACCCACAATAATCTTACACTTCTGAAATAGCTATAAACAGTCCAACAGGCATCCTAGTAATACCTTCTCTGTTTCTTGATAAAAAAACATCAAATCGGAGAATTATGCATCCTACACCAGCCAAGAAAATGAGGTTAGATTATGGTTCTCGGGGAACTCATGTGCGCCTCAGGCACGAGATGAACCAGACTCCACTTCCACCCATGATCGGGGCACGGCACCTAAGCCAATTCAACTCCCATATAAAAATACCAAATGTTCACGCATTGTCACTGACACTCGCCCACGAAGCCATTGAATTGGCGTGTTTGCTGTTTTCCCCCTCCCACAGCAGGAGAACCTTCCTGGCTGGTGGTGGTTGACGTTCGAATAAGCAAAAACTTACATGAATCCCGTGGCGAGGTGATCCGGTAAGGATTTGCACAAGATGGCGGCCCGGGTTTCCCAAAGGTTTGTTCTTATCTTTTGAAGATGGAAGAAGGGAGAGGGCTAATTGATTTGGGGGACAGGAGGGACTACCATATCGTGGTGTTGGGTGCTGGTATGTTTGACCCTTTACTCATTTGATCTCAGGGGCTTGAGCTGAATTCTGTGGTGCTACATAGGTGGAGTAGGTAAAAGTTGCCTGACTGGTAAGGCCGATAACCAATTCCAGCTTTCCTAGAATTATTGTTCATTAATATCTTGGGACTATAGCACAATTCGTGCAGAATGTTTGGATTGAGAGTTATGATCCAACGATTGAGGATTCGTATCGTAAGCAGATTGAGGTTGATGTAAGTCCTCGTTTCGGATCTTGTGACAAACAGCTAATATCACATCAAGGGTAGACAATGTATGCTAGAAATGTAAGGAAGCTTAACTCTTGATAAGAATTTAGGCTCAAACATTTCTAGATTGGATACAGCAGGAACCGAGCAGTTTAGTAGGTATCATTATTCTGATCACATGACAAATACTAACGATCCCCAGCGGCGATGAGGTATGAAGCTCCAACGAACACACAGAGGAAAAGCTAAAATTTTAAAAAAGAGAGCTCTACATGAAGACCGGTCAAGGCTTCCTTCTTGTCTTCTCCATAACCTCACAAAGCAGTCTTTCGGAACTGCGCGAGCTGCGCGAACAAATCATACGCATTAAAGATGACGAGAATGTCCCAATCGTCATCGTAGGCAATAAGTCTGATCTCGAGGAAGATCGAGTTGTGTCTCGACAGAAGGCTTTCGGTGTATCACAGAGCTGGGGCAATGCGCCGTATTACGAGACAAGTGCAAGGCGTAGAGGTGAGTTTCCCGGTTTCTCTGCCGGAGCATGTTGCTGATGGAAGTCAAGCGAATGTTGATGAAGTGTTTATCGATCTCTGTAGACAAATAATCAGGAGAGATAATACGGCAACATCTGCATACAACGATGATGATCATCTGGGATCTGGTGGCTATGGTCATGATTCATATGTACAGCAAGTTCCGACGAAACCCAGACGCAACAGACGGAGGAAAAAGAGTCATTGTACAATACTATGAAACTCCCCGACTTCCTTGTAGCCGAATTGCAGAACCTGGAATATGGGTCGGCACGTGTCGATACCGATAGTAGAAATTGGATTGTAATATTCTCGACATGTTGGGGCTTTGGGCACCAGGTGGATATTGGATCATAAATAGAAGAAGGATCTCGTTTTTAAGGTGCAGAAAAACAATCATTAATTTGAAAGAGAAGGCAAGGCTTAGGAAAGAGAAGCCTCAATGAAATTTAGTCTAGGCATATATATTTTATAGATTTTGCGGAACTATGGCTGACAAGCTATGTTTGTGTCCGGTGTTTGGTGATTGGTATAGAATAGAACGTTGGCTTACGCCGTGCATTCTCTTAGAAATTTCCTAGTCTTTTATTATTTAGTCTTTTGTTATTGATGTGTTTCTTTATCTTGGATTATCTTGACTGCTGCCCCTATTGATAGGAACAACATCACATTTAATCAAGAGTTCACAGTTATGATCCCTCGTTTGAACTGAGATACGTCTTTTATCGGCATCGTGAGTGATCTGCTTTACAAACAAGAAAAACAAGAAAGAGAAGGCTTAAAACGGGGGAAAGGCTACAGAGGGAGTCCTCTCAAGCTATATACAAAGAGTAGCTAGGCGATTAGTAGATATGGATACAAATGCACGAGGACTTAACAAGCGATGATGAGAAAAACTTGTTTCATACATTCAATGCGCCGCTAGCAAATATCGAAAGCAGCAGCATTCGGGGCTAAGAATCGAAGGATTAGAATCATTGACTGGTGTACGTAACGACCAATACCATTTACCACCCCCTATACTATGAGGTCGTAGTATCAAATAGCCAGCATCCCATGTTACAAGTGGCACGAGCAAGTATCGTTGAATGGCCTAGCTTTAGGTGAGGATTTATTGAGATGAACAAGAACGAAATGGTCGAGCAGGGAAGAGGTTACGGAACCTATTCAGTATGTCAAAACCTTCTTTCATAAGATCACCTTTAACTTTATAAATTTACTTCAGCGAACTTGATGAAGTCATGATCATCAGATGGATGCTTTGTCCTGATACAACATTGATCGGCCCCCTAATATAACTGATTGTCAGAGGCTATTTGTAGGTTGAAGTTTATCTAGCAGGTTCTAAAAGCTCAGCCCATTTCCTCTCGCCATGAAAAATATTAACTAATGTTCGTACGCATTGGTTATACCGAGCATCCACGATAATATATCTTGTAAGATGTCTCGCTTTTCTAGTGATCCATATTTGATAGTTTAGGATTGGGCTTGTCATGTAAGCAGTGATGTGATTCTTTTTTGGTACCATATTAGGATATCCTCTAATGGCCACCCCGTACGGATCCTTAATGGCGGAGTCCTAACACACGATGAGACCCATACCACCTTCCGCGGCATTTCCATTCTTCGGAACATGTTCTGATATCGGAGGGTATGAAATCGAATTAGAAAACCTGGGAGGAACTAGGGTGAGAAAGGTTTAGGATATCATTGAGAGTGAAAAAATGAATGACCAGTCTTGAGTGTTCTGATGATCATGGATTTTAGAATTTCGCGATATCTCTTAAACTATGGTGTTCAGCAGAGAAAGTCGCGAAGAAGATGGAGCCAAAAAGCAAAAAAGACATGTATCTATAGAGGATCAACTACACAGTACTCTACCTTTCCCATAGAAATAAGAGCTCATGTTTGATTAGATCGTATCATTTAAACATTGCATGAACTCATTTCGCTCACCTTGGTAGACGCTTATAACATTAACTATAAGACAACCGGGAGAGGTTTTGCAATTGTTCAAAATTTGTTTCAATTTGAAAAACTACTGATAGTTTACATATTGATTGCGCTTCATGGGTCTCTGTTAATGCTAGAGGAGCGTCAGTTTCTCTTATCCGAAACAGTACTCAGGGTTTTGTATGCTACCAAGTATATATATTTTGGAGATTTAAAATATTGAGTAGGCTTACTATGAAATGGATTCTCTTAGCAGGATGAAAGTAACAAAGTCATGCTGAAGTGTACCAAACTTTTATGAAGTTTGTTATGTCGTGGACCTGCTGGGGTAGTTTGTCGACCAATCTCGACTCAAAGGCAATTCGATCCACATTTAACACTATATATTTTACCCTCGGAAAACTCAAGCATCGAAACTTGTCAAAGCTTCCTTGGTCCAATGGTTAGGATTCCACCCTTCCAAGGTGGAGGTTCGTGTTCGATTCACGGAGGTTGCATCTATCTGTTTAATTTTTGTCTTTTGAACTTTTGTTCAATTTGAATAGACTGTGAAAAGAACATCTTCAATACGACACGACACCCCTTCGCTAACTCTGGTTTCTTTTGCTCATGAAATTCCGAAAAAGTGGAGTGACCCGCATCGCATGTCTACCTCGATGTCTTTCTTGGCGCCTTCCAGCATATCTACAAATCATCTCTTATCTATCGTCCGATGTCACTTCTCGAATTCCTTTTTCTTGTAGTTGTTTGTTATCGCTTCCATATTCGCATCAGGCCAATTACATGGCCTCAATCGTTTTAGGGGTTTCTTCCTCTTCCTCTTGCCATTTACGAAGTTGGCACCATTAATGGATTGAGTACACAACATCATTTCTAATCTATTTGCTTCCGCCAGCGGTTACACCTTTTAATATGAAATCAACAGTATTTAGTATAGAGATATCGATATCTAGACCCCATCTAAACAAAAATTCATCAAGCTCCTCTGTCCACTCCACACCGCATCAAAAGAGCCTCATGTCACATCATCTTTCGAAGACCACGCAGACAATGCAGATAAGCACTAATTAATGGTTTCATGTGGCAGAACACTCTCCGGAAGACCTGCAATCTCAGACGGCAATGTCGCATAAATAAGAGCCGGGCAGGGGTAGTCATTGCATTAGCTTTGCAGCGGTATTAAGTAAAATCCTAGGGGAGTTACTTTAAGTTGAGCCAACAAACCCAAGGGGAGTTACATCAAAACGCCTATCTCGGTGAACGAGTGCCGCGAACGCATTTGTGGTTAGAGAAGATGGTACTCGAGGGCCTGTGGCCCGATCAATCCGGTCATTCTGGTCCCTCACACCAGGTCAATGGATTTTTGGCAAGAGACGATGTTATCATTTCGCATACGGTGTTGATCATGTTCTACTGCGCCACGCCTGCCAGCATGTCGAAGGGAATGGGATGATGGCGAATATGTTAAAAGCTATATCGAAATATATGGAAGAGTATGGAGGGCGTATCTCCGTCCATTCTACTAGTCGGATATGTACATATCACGGATGCAGTGGCCCCCTTCACCAGCTCCTAAACGTCGAATAATAAGCCAGGAACTTCCCCTACAAAAAGCGTTGAAGGGATGTGCATGCTTAGGCAAGCGCAGAGGAATCGAAATAGTGCAGCGTACCGCAGATGAGCTCTGAGCTAGCAACCCCTCCTCATCGACAATAATAGGCCAACCACTTCTCAGCGTTATGGACCCCAACGGAAAAGCAAAAGCAAAAGCAAAAGCAATCAAGCTCTCCTACTGCACTTCCTGACGAAGCTAAAATCGTCCCATGACGACCCAAAGGCTCTCTTGCACTTGCACTTGCACTTTCCCTTTTAACACGCCAACAAGCTGGGTTTTAATTAGCAGCAAACTTTATACGACGCTCCATGTTGATCTTTTGCAAGGTTGGCTCGTCGGAAGTAGTTTGGACCCCTCCTGCTTCCGAGAACAAAATACACACACACCTCTAAAAGCTGACCCAGTGTTGAGGAGGGTGGAGTGGACGGTTGCAACTTGGCGGCCTTTCGCCAGGAACCTACGACCCTTCCGTCAACCTTGTATCCTTGATCCTTGGCTGTAAGCTCTCAACATGGGCGTCAAAGCTTTCGCACATCTTTCCAATGACTCCTTTGGAAAACGTGGGCTGACGGCTTTTGTGATGCCCCTACCGAGCCGACGTTCAAAGATCCAGCTCGGCTTACGGAGTGAGCAGCGCATTTCTAGGCTCATTCGCTCGTATGAGATGATAGACAGGAGATTTACTGACACCATGGAAGCTGTGGCTGCTTCAAGTGGGGAGCAAGTGCGTGACTGATCATATTCATTCAAGAAGTTGGGTCGGTAGACATACCGAACTGCCAGGAGCCTCTGTCTCTTATGGGATCGCGGGATTCACAAAGTCGCAAACACAGGAAATCTACTGAGACACCCATCTCGAGTCCTAAAGCCTAGACACCCTTGCGAGCAAACGCCAATCAAGCGGAGCGCAGAAAGTGAGCGGGCGCATAACAGCTCTAATATGCAGCGCCGAGAAGTGTGTGTAACGTGCCGGAGCTGCATTATTGATTGCCTTACAGCACCGATCATTGACGACAGCGATCTTCTGCATGCCGACCGCGTGGAAAGATTATTGAGGGGGTTGTTCGCGAGAACCCCAAAGGATCTAGAAGAGTTCTTTAAAGGAGAGGCAGAAATGAGGGAAAGAGCAAAGAGCTCGCAGCAGCCCAAAACCCTGATGCTTAAATAGCTAATGTTACAAAGCCAGGCAGCCAGCAGAGGATGTTACCGTACGGGGTTAGGATGCTGAGACAAGGGAAACGACGAGACAGCCACACGGCGGCGGCCCAGCGACTCCCACCCAAATACTCCGTAAGCCGACTTCCTACGAGGTACGTTCGTACTTGTTTGTACAACCCCACCACCAATACCGAAAGCGTTTGTTCGCTGCTTGAGACATGAGATGCACGTTATCCGAAATTGAGGGCCTTGGATGTACTGTTTGCTGCTGGACGGTTGAGCTGGTCGGTACCTCGAACGGACTATTCCCAGATCTTCCAAGAAGAGAGAGACACGTTGTGAATATGATGTGGTATTGGTCTCGAGGAGTAAACCATGATTCTCAGCAGCAGAAGCATGAGGATCGCCACATGGTGGTATTAGGCTCTGCGTATCAACTCTCACAAGGGCAAGGCCGCACGATCGGTATCATTAATGACAGATTGCTCTGGCATGGGCATGGGATGGTTCACAATGGTCGTGCCATAAGGCCACGATCCAGATAGAGGAGGCGGCTGCCCTAACTGCACGGTACAGTATATTAAGTACTGGGCTCTATCCATCCATCCATCTATCCATCTATATTTCTTCTTGGGGTTGGCTCAGCAGGCTGGGTGGTCTTGCTGTCTGTGTAGCCAGCGGGTATAACGAGGTTCACGCAAGAAGCAAATATAGGTGGGAGTGGAGAGTTACGTGCTAGTCCGTAAGGTAAAAAGTAATCTGGATGGCTCGGCCATGATTATTCAGTACTTGCCCAGCTGTTTAACCAGAGAGCTTCGCGTCCCAGACGCAGTGGATGCTGTGGATGCGGTGGATGAGGGGATGCTACGATTCGTGGGTTACTCGAAATGCCTCAATTGTTCGGAGTCTACTACAACGGAGATGCTTGTATTATAATGGTCGACGGATATATGTCTTATGGCTTCGTTTGAGTAGCTCAACTTTCCATACATCCATCATCCACCACATACCATACACCACACACCCACCCACCAGGCATCTCTTTCCACTGGGAAGGGAGCAAATATTTCGGTCCAAGCTTTTTTTTGGGACCGCGGAAGCATCCCCTGTGGGCTTGGGAGCGTACGGTACGGTATGGTACAGTCAAGATGG
>Ga0247734_1001673_pt1 | contig 16330 bp, 16 predicted proteins | sample UWRJL103311B2_FD_180933 | JGI IMG/M metagenome (GOLD analysis project Ga0247734, IMG submission 180933) | Plant litter microbial communities from Arlington Agricultural Research Station in Wisconsin, United States - UWRJ-L103-311B-2 | ecosystem: Environmental > Terrestrial > Plant litter >... | reverse complement strand
GAGCCATATCAGGGTGGGAAGAAGGAAGGAGCACTCGGAGTTGCCAAAGGAGTTGGCAAAGGAGCGCTCGGATTAATAACCAAGACGGGAGCCGGTAAGTAGTCTTTTCGATCTGCGAGGGAAAGGCAAGTCAGTTGACACATTCGCATAGCTAGCGTTGGCCTCCTTGCGTACCCTGGCCAAGGGGCATGTAAAAGTCTATATGCAACTTACCATGCGAAAACACGCGCTCTCATCGTGCAGAAGCGGATTGATGAAGGCGCATATCTTTTTAGAAACATTTCTAGAGGCCAGTGCAATGAAGAGGCCATAATCCAGACTTTCGACAACATACGTTCAGGTTCTGCCCGGAATTAAGTATGATTCGCTTCTGGGTGGAAGTGGTCGCACGTTTCATAAGAATGAGTTTCATTTGGTGGAAATTGTCATTAAGCTCGGCGGTTTAAGTAGGGCGTGTACGGTGTGCTGGTCTTTGTGAACAGGAAGTTTGATCGACTACATATACCGCCGGAGCAGCAAACATCGAGGGTAGTATCACCGTCGACATGCGTGGTATGCAAGGCGTGACATTTAATAAGGATCTCACTGTTATCTCCATTGGTGGTGGTGCAATCTGTAGTGAAGACGTGTACCCGAACCTTATGCCGCACAATCTTAGCGTTGTTGGGGCTCGACTACCGGGAATTGGGGTTGGAGCCTTTCTAACCGGAGGTGAGTAATATTTTGAGCATATACAGCCATTGCTCTGGCGCTGAACCTATCTTTCAAGGTGGCCTGTCTTTTACGGCTCGGAAACATGGCTGGGCCTGTGAGAACATAGTCGACTATGAGGTCGTCCTCGCCAGTGGGGAGATTGTCAATGCTACCTCGAGTTCAAATCCAGACCTCTGGCTGGCTGTCAAGGGCGGTTCGAATAATTTTGGGATTATCATGCGTTTTCATCTTGCAACGTATTCGCAGGGGAATATGCTAGGTGGGGATGTGCGGCTCCAGTACACTAGTAAAGTCTTAAATTCCCAAGCACATGCCTTTAGCAACTTTATGAAGCCAGAAAACTTTGACGAAGAGAACAGGGAGTATGCGGAAAGCCCTCAATATGCTCAAGAAGGCCATCCATTTGGCGTAAGACTTTTTCCAGCGAGATGAACCCTGGCGCGTGTGGTTATTTCAATGAGGATAGAGACTAGATTAGTATTCTGCAGTTGACTGATGCTAAATTGGTCCATGATCGTGGATTACCGCCCATAAATGGCCTCACGGTCACGAGCGACGGTGGCTGCACAGAGTGGTCTGAAAAGAGTTCTGACAAAGCGTTCTGAAGCACACTAAACTTGGAGGGCTGGTATCACAACTAATGCTTTACCAATTCTCCAGGTGCAGAGCTCGGAGAAAACGCAGGGGTAAAATACAACTGTGGGATAAAACAAGGTACTGTGTTTATTGTCCAACCTCCAATCACCTGTTCCCGACCTACTAGCGGCGAAGATGCAATAATCACTTGGGTGAATGAGAACGTGAGCAGCTTGACTCCCAAAGAAACAACAAAACCTTTCCATAGTATCAAAAAAGACGTTTCTGGGTCGTTAGGAAAACTCACTATGCTCCTCAATGTGCCAAGACGGTTTTCCAAGCAGGGAATCAGACGGCTTGAGTACACGTTGGTGTCAGAGTACCAAGTGCGGGTCATGCAAGACCGTCCAGCGCGCGGTGGAAAGCTTAAGAGATATATAGTGGATAGATAAAACATCAAGCGAGTTTCTGAACGATGGCCATTTGAGTTTCCTGATGCATTAAATTTTCTTGGTTTGCTGTAACAAAGTATACACAATATGTTCATTCTCACAGAAAGTACTTGGTAATTATCTTTCAATCTACTCTTATACAGACAAAAGCCGATGATCCTGAAGGCATATGGGATATATTGGCTCTTTTGACTAAAGAAGTCCTTTGTTTTCAATATCTCCTTGAAAATTGAGCAGCTTAAACTCAGCCACTGAATGGTCAGAAGAAGCAGGTTAACCCTAATTGGTTGCGTGTAGTAATATTTGTGGGGGATAATATGGTTCGTAATTTCACCATTCACACTCTGCTCTCCCCTAGTCCAAGGTTGGATGAATAAATCTTTATATACATCTTCTCAAGCTTAATCTAGATAACACTATTCTTTCCCCTAAGTTTCACAACAAATCCTTACAATTACCTCGCAGGTGGCTGCCCAGAAAGTCTGCAGCATTACGATCCCGGGAGTTCAAAGAGGAAGCTGAGAGAAAGCAGCAAGAAATGCTTGGTGATAATAATATTGGTCTTCTTGTGAAGGATCCAAGAGGTGCTGATTGTGATTCTGGGAAAGCCTTTCTTGAGTTATTTCCTGGCCCAATTGAGACAAGGCTGAATCTATGTAAGGACATAGTCCCCCCGCCTCGCACTTTCCCCAAGCACAAGCACAATTAATATTAAGACAGACTCCAGACGGAGAAGGTGAATTAAAACAGCTGTAGTGGTCTACCGTATGCCAGGTTTACCTTTGGGCAATCAAGCAAGGTTAACAAACCCTGCATAGAAATTACTTAGGTAGCTAGTGTATTAGTAGCTAGCTGATCATATAATATATAAAGTCTCATGAATCTTATTCGATACGTTACGTGCAAGGGTGTGGACCAGAACAATGTTGTTCCTGGCAGAATGATATCACGATACTTCGGATATGCCAGACGAACCGAAACATCATGTCTATCCTAACACAAACCACGACGAACTGGTGAAATGGAGAGCGAGACCGAGGAGCTCAAGAAGCAAATAAAAGCACTGCAAGCGGCGCAAAATCAAGCGCTGCGACCGTATCTGGAGTCCTGCCATCTTCTTCTGCAGCCTCAAATTGTGACTAACAAACGCTTCACAACCGCTGGTGATCTGACGAAGCCCGAAGGTCGTTCGTACCTGAAACATATCGTCCCATGGGTAGAATTCGAAGAGCAGCAACAGGCAATTTGGAGAGAGCTTGATCATGAGCGTTTCGGGGAGCGTGAAGTATTTTCATCCCATCAGGTACTCCAAGAGATACAGCGAGACCTCCCACAGATCTCCGCGGAAATGGAGCTAAGGCACTATGCAAAGATAGCGGTCGAAACACCCGTGGATAATCGATTGATGAGGGAGCTGCTCGAGCTGGGAAATCTTTGCCAGCGATTCCGGGTGCAGAAGGGCGTGAGATTCCAGTCACATACCAATCTTGGACCACAATCAACAACACGATCGTCAACATCAATATCAACTTCGATGCCAGCAGCAAGCACACGGGCTGGCGGAAAGAGGGCACGAGGCGGAGAGGCGGACCAATTTTGTATTCACCTACGGGCCAACGGGCAACAGGTGCCCATCATCGCCATCGAGTATAAAGCTCCACACAAGTTTCCCAAGAAGGACATACACGCCGGACTCCAAGGTAACACTATTCACGTTGATGAATATTTGAAAGCGAACGATAACGACCATAGGATTGATTTCACCTCACCGGGCTTGGTCGCAGCGGTCATCACCCAGCTCTTCGATGCCATGATCCGCAAACCGGTCCAGATGGGCTGGGTGTTCACCGGCGAAGTCATCATCTTCCTGCGCATCTTCCCCAGCGATCTGAAGACGGTCCACTACTTCTGTCATAACGTGGGTGATGAACAAGCGGACTATCGGAAGACAACCATCGCGCGCTCTTTTGCGTTTGTGCTCCAAGCACTCGACCTCGAAGAACTGCCGCAGGCATGGCACGATATGGCCCAGCGATTGTCCCCATGGCCGAACCAAACCATAAATCCACTGCGTGACATCCCTTCAACGGACAGCCCATCGGCTGATCCATCTTCTGAATACGAACCCGGCCCGCGCTCACGAGCCAACAAGCGCAGAAACCGTTGTGCAGATCCATCTCTGGAGCAAGCGGACAGCAACGAGGGAGATGATGATGATTCATCCACGGACTTCCCTACACCGTATCCTTCCCAGAGATCTCCAACTGCCTCTCGACCACGCAAACAACACAGGAGGGGAAATCAAGACCAGGGCAACAGTTCCGGGGCCTCCAGCGAGGTGAAGGCGTTCTCAATGCCGAAAATTACGATCGAGGACCGGCCGTACTGTACTCATCAATGCCTTAATGGATTAGCATCGGGTGGCGCGCTGGACAATAACTGTCCCAATATCGGCGATCATCAAGCAAACCACCCCCCACTCAGGGATTTCCTTGATCTGGTAGTCCGACAGCTCACCACTGACCGTGGGGTCAACGCGGATTGGAAACCGCTCTTCATCAAAGGATCAAGAGGAGCTCTCGCTAAGATCAGACTATCTTCTCACGGCTATACTCTTGTTGGGAAGGCGATGAGAAAGGTTGATCATCGATATCTGACTCACGAGGCTGCAGTCTACGATCAACTGCATGATGTCCAAGGGAGCATCGTGCCAGTCTGTGTCGGCATGATAGAACTTCAGCTGCCCTTCTACTACGACTCGAATGTTTACTCCCACATGATTCTGATCAGCTGGGCGGGTCATCCACTCAGCCGATACCTCACTCCAAGCAACGAAGGCGCCTTTATCAGTGAGGTAGTCAAGATCCTGCAGGTGTTGCACAGGTGTCAAATTTTGCATAGAGATGTTGAGTTGCGTAACTGGGTGTGGGATGAGGCGATAACAAAACTAATGCTGGTCGACTTCGAACGGGCGGAGATTATAAAACCTAGGCCATCCCTGGGGAATATCATATTGAATAGGAAAAAGCGTGTCAATCACAAAGAAGTCATGAAGAACACTGCTTTTGCTACTGAGATACAGCTTGCGCAATCGGCCGTGTCACGATATGTTCAGTTGACTGCTGGAAATGCATAAGGCCACCGCTTCACTCAGGTTAGCTGAAGGGTATAGCAATCAATGTAATAATTAGCTTAATTAGCTTAATTAGCTTAATATCAATAAATGATTCTTATATAATGCAACAAAATGAACATGTTTGTGTAAACCCTTTTGCTTTGACAACTACACACTCTAGATTGTAGCAATCGAGTAGCCTTTCTTTTCTACACGCAAAAGTCCCATTACCACACACCGTCATTTCGCGACTATTCTTCAAATGTACCCCAAGCTCAAAGTTTGCAGTCGTGTTGTGTCAAGGACCCTGTATCAAAAATGAGATGGGAGGTTCCTCGGAAATGTAATAAATGGTTCTGTATACGGTGTAATCTAAGGAAGAGATGAGGTGTTGCCCCTTCTCGCGATGCTATATACTGGAATACTAGTGATGTGGGGCCGAAGGTGCCTTAGGCCACGACATTGTGTTACCGTAGTAAAAGTAATATTCAATGCTATCTCTCAATTATATCAAAGAGCTAGTGCTTTCTAGCACCGTTCCATTAGCAGAGCCTCAACCCAACAGTACAGCTCATATTTGTCACAATATCCACTTTACTAAGGTCTGAAATGCTAGCTAAGGTGCGTAATACGACTGCACAGTCTCGGGAACACTGGCGATAAGATAGCCATCTCCGTCTTGTTGCAACAGGGAGTTTTCCCATATTCAAAAACCACTATGGATCCAATCCATTAGTTCATGCTTGCTGTAAGGAGTCTTACACCTCGTCAAGGCCATTACTAGAATGTTCTCATGATATTGATATCAACAATGTTTCTTCTACGATGGACTAGAAGTGGAAGTGGGGTATATATCGAAAACGAACTCCTTTATGTTAGACTGCACTATCAGGCAACATACATCTAGTAAAGCTTGTCTTGGAATATAGAGCAGATCCACATATTCGTGACAGCAATAGATTGAAAACTGAAGATTTGGCAGTCGAAGCAGGCAAGATATGATAGAAGAAGTGCTAAGGCACTGGAGTGTTTGGTGACTGTTTTATTCTTTGTAAGTTTGTCACCAAACAAATCACACCATGATTTTGTTGCATTACCATTGCACGAGCTGGCGAAAGTGTTTGGGCAGGCTCACGGTGGTGGTTTGTCAATCACCGATATCTCTGTACCGTATATCGAGAATGCCTCGTTATGCAAGTTGACGTCTATCCAGATTCGTGCCAAGCTAATGTACTATTATCAGTGGGCAACCCGGTACCGGCCACATCTCCGAAACATTGTGTCCCTAGAGAAGGAAGGCGTGACGCTGTTCTTGACAGACATCTGAATTACTAGAGGAAAGAATGGTAATTCTGAAGGTAGTCTAATTTCTGACATATTGTATTATACAACATGCTTCGTAAAAAGTTTTGAGGGAAGTGAACGCTTGGAACATAACATTCATCGGGAATAGAGCAGCTGCGTACATACAAGGGACTTAGGCAAATGAGCCCACTAAAATCGACAACGTAGGTAAACAAATAAATCAAGAACTCAGACTTGTACATGGAGAAACCTTTGGACTGATATTTGCAAGATTCGCTGGAGGTTTTATGGATCCTTCTCAATCTTTGGTGAAAGCCTGCTACCCGGCATGTATTGAAGTTTTCGGGATCAGTGGCATAATCCATCAATGTTAATCAATCAGAATTGATCAGACTTTGAAGGAGAAACAACTCCGTTAACCCCCTACCCCGCCGACCCTCTTCTCTCTATACGTGCACAAACAAAATGCCCACAATCTCGCCTGTTGTAATTGATATGTGAACTTTCGAGTTGGTAAGGTATCAAATTTTGATTCTTGCAAATAGTATAAACTCCAAATTTATTCGGCTAGTGTAACGCTATGAAATAGGGGTTTTTATTCTACAGAAAGTCAGCTGGAAAAAAAGCAAGCCGTAAATGATTTTAATAAACTAGAAAGCTTTAATTAACTTAAAGAATAGCTTCAAAAGCTTGTGCCAAGCTCTTCTCATACAAAGTGAAAACAGTGTCTTCTTGGTCGCACAAGTGAACTTCATGTCTAATCTAAGCAGATATTTGAACCAGATTGTGAAGCTCTATTTAATTTTATGATATAGAAACCAAGAACAGATTGATATTATATAATTGATCCAATAAGAACGAAATGATTTAATATAATGCAGATAATTCTCCTCTTAAAGAAACAATAGCAGTGTATGCAGAATGTTGCCATTATCTAATACATCCTGGTTCAGCCTAAGATGTTCCACTCAATCATGCAAGTTGATGCCACATGTTCATTGCTTACTTCTCAGAATCCCTTGAATCATTATGAATGCATCCTCTCTAAAGTTCAGCGATAATCCATTGAAAATGTGTTACTGAAGTTTATCGTCGCTGGACGCCTCGGTAGGTAAGAAATCTGTGTCTCTCAATAGCAGATCAACAAACATCATACTAAATGATTCTCACACATCTAGCCAGTTTGTCATTAACTATAACAACGAACCCCCATTGAAAGCAAGTGCTATGGATAATAATCATTAACATTGTCGCTGAGATCTACCCTGTTGTTGTGGCCTAAGGCACCCTTGGCCCCACCTAGCATCACAGCATCTATCAGCGCGAGAAGAGGCAACACCTCTTCTCTTCCTTAGACTACACCGTATGCAAGAACCCTTCTTACATTCTGAGGAACATCCCCTCTCTTTTGTGATAGAGGGTCCTGACACCTGTTTACTCGACGGCGTATAGGTTCTCGATCGCATCCAATCTGACGAGATACTATGCTTATAGCACTTTCAGGCGCAGGAGGTTATCACTCTAACATAGATCAAAGCTTTGCAATTAAACAATAAGTATTTTATACGGACCGTGATAGAGGAAAATGGATCTGTTATGAGGAACTATCCTGATGCCCCTCGAACTAGTAACTTCAAATGTTACAATTTGCTTATAGTGCCCCAAAACCTTCTAAGGAATTGACAAAATTCCATGCCTCCCTCACCGGGACTTCTAATGCCCATATCCCTACAAACTCCAGGGAAATGCTGGCATTGGTAGCATGGGATACAATTCGGGGCTGACGTGAAAAGCTATTTTCTTATCATGTATCCGGTAGCTTATAGCGACATTTAGATGGGCATTATAGGATGCGTATACGAGACTCAAACCATGGACGCAACACACTGAAATGGCATGTAAGCAATTGAAATCGAACAGCGACTAGAAGATTGGGTTGGAAAGATCGAACACTAGTTCAAGTAACCAATACCCAGATTCTCTTTTGTTTCTTTTTGAATTTGAAATATCAAAGGTAAGAAGTGAGACCCCAACAGTGTATGTCGCTTGATATGACAGAGACGTGTGTTTTCCAATTGTTTTGATATCAAAATGAATGCGAGGCCGCCAATTGATGCATGGGTTGAATTAAGGAAAATCATTGAGTTAGGAATTATGGAAGCATTTGATACCCAGCTATTTACGAACGACGGAGGGTTTGAAATACTTTTGGTATCGCGCCAAATCAAAGGTCCCATCACCATCATCAAGGTCTTTGCTATTCGTATCCCCAGCCCAGCAGAATGTCCGACATCCTCGCAGCATCTTTCCATCCTCCAGTTCAACATCACAGTTGCACCAGGTATAGGCGTCAGTCTCGTATGCCTGCAAGCGTAGAAAATGAAGCTCTGAATCCACTTTCCATACTATGCCGGATATCTTTCCTTCTTTACTGGGTATGATCGTTGGATATATACCCCACATCTTCATTGAGAATCCATTAATCACTCCTTTCGAGATAATGGGTGCATCCGCAAGTCCGAGCACTGACTGAAGAACTTCGGGATCCATAAGCGAGCCGTAGAAGAACATGAAGCAGGGGGTGAAAGGGTCTGCTGGCTCTTGAAGATTTATGCCCATGGCAGCCGCATATGTTTCCTTCGAAATGGTAGCTATGGGTTTTGAATGGCAAGGAGGAGGGGGAGGAGGTGGCGGAGGTGGCGCTGGAATGGGCTGCGAGGTTGAGTGCTTCATCTCTGTCAGGTATCGTGGGAGCTATCAGGTATTGAATCAACACAGATAGGGCAGCTCATCCAGCTCTTCCGAGTTCATAAATTTTAAGTAAGGTATAGTGGAATTCCTTAGTTGAGTGATAGAGTAACGAGGAACAAAATATCTAGCAGTCCCAAGAAACCAAAGCCAGTAGACAGAGTTGTCATGGTATTGAAATATTCAGGTAGGACTGTTGATAATAATTCAACTTGCTCTGTGTTGCTTATGCTGACTAAGCGAAGACACACCGCCTAGTGGACCTAGTGGCAATATAATTGGTGGCAACCTTAGGCCAGAGCCGGCCAGACATTTGAAACACCAACACAACAACGCAATCAACCAAAGATTGTGGAGTTAAGGCTCAGAACCTACATCCCCTCACCTAAGCGCTTTGTTGTGCCAAATTTCAAGCGGCACAGCCTGGGATATGGCTCCTCCAGGCTCATCACCTTCTAATCTGATCGAATCAAGTCGAAATTAGAACCGCCAGATGTTCCTTGATCTTGTAAAAGCAACATGGAGACTTGCTCTGTCGATCACTCATAATTAACGTCTCATTTATGTGTATTATGGTCCATGTTGATCCTCGCGCGCGTCTAAATAGACCAGAGAGAAGCTCAGCAGGCGCAAGTTATGTCTAAATATAGCGCAATTATATTTCCTAGAAGTCGGTTCCAACAATAAACCATCCGCACTGCCTTAATCTAGCCAGTCCAGCAACCAAGTTAAGTTTTAGTTAGCGCCAGTTAGTGGAGGAAAGACTGATCACAGCATGTCTTTCTTAATTGTATTTCTGGCTTCAGCACTTATACCTTAGTCTGTGACCTGGAAGTATCTCATTACTCAGTACTACCAAATCTCGTTTGTTATCTTCACACATTTAATCTCACCATTTGATCTTTACCCTTTATCTATAATATCCCTTGAAGATTTCCGTGTCACGCATCAGCAAAAATTTGTATTAAATCAAGCTGATAGCAATGTCTGCTCCTATAAAGCTAAGATTTGGCGCAGAACTTGAGGTTGTAACCGGCAGCCGTACAGAATCACATATGGAATGGCGTATAGTTGCAGCTGTTCTGAGCAAGGAACTCGCTGCAATTGGAATCAACAATCATGTCAACCAAGACCACAAGGACCAAGGGGAGAGCTATAAAGAGTGGTCTCTCATTCAAGAAGTCACAATAAGCAATCTAATGATGCAGAATAGATGTAAGTGTTTACAATCCCTAGCAAGCCGTTCCAGATATTTAAGATGGGCAATATGGTAACAATATCACAGGGGGGATGGAATTAGTTTCTCCAATTCTGGATTTCCAAAAACCCGAGATTTGGCAGGCCCATCTTGACAAAGTGTGGTGGGTCTTGGATAATAAATTCTACACCACCACTAGCACACAATGTAGCACACACATTCATGTTTCACCGCAAGAGGGCCAATGGAGTCTCACTCAGATCAAGAACATTGCGAAAGCTGCCATTTATTTTGAACGGTCCATAGATTCTCTGCTGCCTCCGGAGCGCCGAGCAAATACATGGTGTCAAAGCAATCGATGGAATAATAGTTTTAAGAACGCATCAATGGCTACGGCATTCAGTTGGATTGATGGAGTTGAAACTGCTTGGCATCTTTCATTTCTGATGTGCTCATTCTCAAAGGACTCAGCCTTGGGCAAAGCAACGGGAGCCCAGAATGACTTTCCACACAATGTTTTTCGTTGGAATTTTACCCCTCTATCAGAGGTAGCAAAAGGCACAATTGAGTTTCGACAGGCCCCGGGATCAGCCGATGCTGGTCAGACAAAGCTCTGGATCCAGTTTGTGGGGTCATTCATACAAGGTGCGATCCAACACGCAGACTCAATAAATCCCCAGACCATGCCTAGCCTTGAACTCTTTCGCAACATCCTGCTTGCCGGAGCACAGTTTTCCGGAATCAAGGATTTGTCTCTGCTACAGGGCCTCTTTGTGGGGAAAAGCCAACTAGCTCCTGGAGCTTACGACCTGAAGATGTTGGATACGGATGGTATTATGCAACTCAAGAAAAAGGCTCTGGAGAAGAATATCACGCTTGCTAAGTTCAAATCCCTTTATGGTTACAAGTGAGTTGCTCCAAATCTTTATGAATAGGTTATGGCTAACAACCGAAGGTAACTCTGTTCAACCCGCTGCTGTACTCCGAGTATCCTAGAAGAAATATTAGATGATCTGATATGCTTGATTCAAAAATATTCGATTGGTTTGGTAAATATAAAGCGATTCCCATATAGTTTTATCCTGATATATACAATCAAATACGAGAGACTAGATGAAACATTTTAATCTACAGAAAGAAAGTCTACCCACTGCTAGAACTACTACGGCATAAGGCTGAGGTATATTTGGTCTGCCAACTGTAAAGTGAGTGCTTGACAGCAAGTATATATTTTGCATAATTATTGCTTTTTTTGTGCATAACTTCGCTAAACCATTCCTTGTACGAAAAATGTCACACTGTCCAAAGGCAGTATAAAAATGTGGAGAAATTGCCTTAGCGAATAGCCTTATAATAAGAACTCTCACAGTATTTCCCCTGGAAATCATCTCTTGTGCAATTTTCAACGACTTCATTCACGCACATACAGAATTCTCTAATCATTTACCTACAGAATAGTATTTTTTGGTTGAAATGTTATAAATCTTAGGAGAAAAACGGCCGTAGTAACGTTATCTAAGGCAACTTCGGTTAGCATTAAATTTACGGTGAAAATCACCCGGTAGTGAGTGACCCGAGCCTTTCTTAAAAATTATTCGGTATCGTGCTCCCAGTCTTCAAGGAGGCCGAGTCTTTCTAGACAGTGTGGCAATTAGAACCACAATAATATTCCCCATCCCGATCATTTCTCTTTGCAAACTTACTTGCCAGCAGCTACTAGATTATACTCTGCGTCAATTACGCTTCGTCGCTTGCAGCTTAGCGCTCCTTTTCATCGGACGGCTCACCCAGCTTAAACCAAGTAGGATGAAAGTGCATTAATCCATACTCCATGCTTAAATAGTGAGCATTTTCGTAGTATAAGCTTATTGACTTGCGCATTATATAAACAACATTAATAAGGGAGCCATAGAAGAACATAAAGCTGGGTGTGAAAGGCTCTGTTACCAATTGAAGATTTAATCCCATGGCGGCGGCATATACCTCCTTCGATAGGATAGCCGTGGCACTTGACTGAGCTGAGGAGGTTGAATGGCGAGGAAGTGGTGGTGGTAGTGGAGGAGGAGGAGGAGGAGGAGGAGGAGACTGCGTTAGAATGGACTTTGGTGAGTTCTTCATTTCTACAAAATATCGTGGATGTTACAAAGTACCAGGTACTGAATGTCTGTTAGAAAAACTGCCCAGGCAACTCTTACCTAGCCGCCATAGGCTGTTGGGAAGATCTGGCATATCTTTTTTCATCAGGTAGGCTCAAAGCTATTGAAGGAAAGGCACGACTTACGATATTCGTTGGATCTTGTGGGATCAATTATTTACTCAATTAGATGCTCTCTACGTAGCTGGAAAAAATGATGTGTTGTTCAGTGTAAGCACTCACTGCTAACATATTGATTAGCGAGCTTGGTCCCGGTCATGAAACACCAACACGGTCTCGCAAGGTATCCACCACACCACATCTGCTGGTTCTCAGCTCTCAATAGACAACTAGGCAGCAGGAGGGAGGAGCCTCATTGGGGTATGTGTGCAGAACACCACACACATATATTACGTATCCACAGCAAGTTAACGAAGAGGATCTTATGTCGAGACATACTCAGTCACTAATTTCTAAATTTCCCAAAGCATAGTAAGTTTAACACAATGACTACTCTAAATAACACCAAGCGGTATTGCGAGAAGGTTTCGGGTTGCCACATGACATGATACATTATAGTAGAGCGTCATAAGTATAAGCACGCTAAGCTTATGCCTAACTCTGACAGGTAGCCGCTTGACCGTTTGAAGCTAGATGCTTCCTCTGTCTAACTAGATTCCGTATCCGCTTGACTTCTTATAGTTAGACCTAGTATGGCAGGTGTTTATAGTTTATAGCACATCACTTGCACTTTGTCAACTGCTATCTGCGCTTTTTACTATTTTGAAAATTGAAACACCATAATCAATATTCTATTAAGGATCATCAAAGAATGAAAGCTTAATTAAACAAGAAGTGATGGCTGGATGATAGCATTGAAAAGTGAAGAAAAAGCAATATGGTACCAATTTTATTTACCCTAGCTCGCCTACTACGAGCATGTGGGTCAGGGGCCCTCTCTTAGGACGACTTACAGCTCACAGAATAAGCCCATAACCTTGTGATGATGGCTGGTGGCAAAATAATGAGTTTGTCAACACATCTAACCTGCATGGCCAAAACCTTCAATTACAATAGTCAGTGAATCAATAAACATTTGGTTTGTGATTATGCCCTTCGTTTCCTTCTTTATACAATGTCCTGTTGTCAAATCGTAAAGTTTGCAGCAAAGTTCAGTGCGGCGCCTTGATTCTCAAGTGACTTTAAGTAACTTAGGACACCGTGATGCCAAAATATACAGAGTGTAGCATGCATAGCATGTAGTGTTGATACCTAAGGTCTTCCAGCATCTATTCCTTATCACTGTCCCGTTCTTAAGGGAGCCACGCCTTTCTAGATAGTCTTAATATTTAGAACTTCAATCATGATCCCCAATCCAAATATGCCTCCCTCTAGACTTGCCACTAGCGGATGCGTGGTAGTGGCGCCCATAATGCTTTCTTCTGGGTCTGACTCCAGCGCAGCGCACCTCAGACATCTTTCTACGAGCCAGAAAATCCAGCTTTAAACAACTGACAAGCAAGAATGAATTATTCCACTTCCTATGCTTAGCCAATACCTGTAAGATTTCCATCGCTATGTTTCCAACGCCTTGTGCCTTTTGGGCATCTAAATTAGTGAGGATTTCCGTGGTAGGAGCAAAGTGAGATTGCGCCCGACAACCAACTTATTCACCATGACCAGTGGGTTAACCAAGATTCTGGCCTTATGTGCAATGTCAATAGCATCATTTCAATGAGAAAATGGCTACATCTGTTCACCAGGGTTGCTCTGAACTGTCAGAATCCACTTCAGATCTGTAATATATCGTCGAGCAAGTTGCGATAGCTCTGTAAGAACAGATAGGGCCTCGGCTTGCCCTTGACCCCTATAGAGCAGTGGGTGAAGACAACAAATGGGCGACTGGGAAGAAAGTGAATGCTGTATTTTTTCTGAGTTGACAACAAGCGATTAATGTTTATATTGGAAATCATGAACCGATGCAAGCAGTAGACTCTAGAGCCAAGTTTCCTGGAAAGCAGCAACCTCCATCACACGCAAACAGGACAAGATGGTGTTTTTGCTCCCACCTCTAGGCCACGATACTCGCCAGCACAACTCAGATTCACAGCAGTTTGCGACCAGCAAATATATGAGCAGTGACAAGATCTGTATACCTTAGAACCTGTGAACCTTAGAAGTTGCAATCGTATCCTCTCCAAGACCGATCTATGAATCAGAAGGATCCTCTCGTTTGTTCGGAACTCCGGCTGGGAAATTTAGAGATCGTATCGTCAAGGTCGCGCGGCATCAAGATGTAACACCACAAACAGCGGCAAGACGTAATTTCCAGGGCATGTTGCTTGCTTGTACGACGGATGGCAATTCTAGGTAGGACTCTGCTCTCTCATCCAACCCCGACAAGCATCTCCCTGAGTATTATTCCGGACTACAAGGTCGTAATCTCCATCATGCAACAGGGCCTATGCTTAAGTCGCCTGACAAGCCCCCAAGATCGCTTTTACAGGCGGTGAAGATTTCCGCAAACACCCTCATCACCAACGGACGGTGTCCATAATGCCACATCATTCCATCAAGCAGCTCCGTAGGCAAAGGATCGCCACAACCGTGCAGAATCACGGCCGTCGCGCGGCGTGCAGCCTTACTTCCGGTCCAAATTAACATCCCATTTGCAGTCTAGCAACGTTTAACACGGGCGCGATACTGTACCCGGCTCGGCCAGGACAACTGCAAGAAGTAACCACACAGACAGCCATGGCTGGGCACCCTGTCCGGGATGGCGGATGGCTCTTGGAAGAGGCTCACTCCCATTCCATATATGCAGTGATGGTTCTGTGGGCATACTGTAAGGGACGTGAACAAAACTGGTTTCCATTTAAGATGGAGGGTGGTCAGGCTCCCTCCCCTCAGTAGTAGTAGGCCAGTGAAGAATGATGGGCTCGGGAGCAGGGCAGAGTTGGTTTAGGGTGGGCTCTAAGCTGTTTTGGTTTCGGTGAGGTGAGGCTTACATGCACCCACCCCAGGAGAAGCGTAGTCTCGGGTGGATAACTTCCTAGGCAATTCTCGAATGTCGTCGGCATGTGGATCAGTTTGTGAAGCCACCACTAATGTCCATGGGTCGCGTGGAATGGGGAAGCGGAAGATAGAAGCTAGACGTAGCTAGATGATGAGGAGAGAGTTTAAGGCTGAAAGCTTAATATTTGAGCACGCAGTTGGAAATCATCATGCTCGCAACTTTGTGTATGAGTCGGTCTTTCAAGGCTACTGCAGGAATGTTTGAAGTAATCAAAGAAGGTCAACTGATAGACGGGAGAGCTAATCAACAGCGCGTGCCGATTCTACGCATGCGACTCCCCTCAAGGAATGAAGTATCGCCGCCACTTCGCGAGGACCAGGTTACTGATTTAAGCAGCGCCAAGGCTCGACCAGAAGTACGGTAGGAGAGCAGATCTCATAGAAAGTTTTCCTGATAAAAATCCACAGTTGTATCTCAACTCATATTCGCTACCAGCCAGGTCCTCGAGAGTGAAGCTTCCAACGAGTCGAAGCAATATACAGCACAGTAGAAGCGGGCATGGCATGAAGCGCAAACCGGCGTTTTCGTATGGCTTCCAGTGGCTGTATTTTGTATTTGGGAGGGTGTGGCTCCATATTGCCGGATATATATATGCTTGTCTTCCGGCGGGATGAACCGCTGGTATACTTTGTAAGTTGACTGTATAAGCAGGGGACGTTACCCAGCTAGCTAGCTAATACATGCTGTACTGTGCAAGGTTGGTGGGACCTGCATGTTACTTTACTACTGCATACTCCAACGGAGCTGAATAATCTATTGGTTTCCAGGAATTTGTTGGTTATGTTTCACAAAGAGTATAGCCATGGTTCCCCGCTAGTCCAACATATTCGAGTTCATTCTACGGCGGCTTGTTCCCTACTTGGCCTATATATGTGACGATATTGGTCCTCCAACCATCAGTAAAAACAGAGATCGTGCAATGAATTCGACTCTTAGCAATAGTTACTATTAGTACGGGCGGGTAACTTTTTGAGCCGATTGGTTCAGCAGTCGATATGCATGAAATCTGCAG